>ERZ1048068.87-NODE-87-length-91966-cov-6.380640_pt1 | contig 91966 bp, 88 predicted proteins | sample MGYA00383098_ERZ1048068 | MGnify/ENA primary metagenome ERZ1048068 (study PRJEB29581, sample SAMEA5548368) | metagenome | biome: marine; feature: coastal; material: water | depth 1 m | study: Short-term variability in the microbial, nano- and picoplankton dynamics...
GAAGCTACACTCTTTCCCTACACGACGCTCTTCCGATCTTGGAAATGACGGAATTGAGCGTTCCAAAAAGACAATATTTGTTCCCTTCGAAGGAATCGTAAACTTTATGTCACGACATGCTGAAGATAGTTCTGCAGGTATTCAACGTTGGGCGCGTAGTTTCATGAACAAGGTAACGTGTGATACATGCGAAGGATCTCGATTGAAAAAGGAGTCGCTTCATTTTAAAATTAACGACAAGCATATTGGCGAACTCGTTGCCATGGATTTGAGCGAATTATCAGAATTTTTCTTAGAAGTTCCAAAAAAACTGAACAAAGATCAGATGATGATTGGAACAGAGATTTTAAAAGAAATCAATTCCCGATTAAAATTTATTCTCGAAGTAGGACTCAATTATTTGACTTTGCATCGTTCTTCAAAAACCCTTTCAGGAGGGGAAGCACAACGCATTCGGTTGGCCAATCAAATAGGTTCCGAATTGATGAATGTGCTGTACGTCTTGGATGAACCAAGTATCGGCTTGCACCAACGAGATAATTCACGTTTGATAAATTCTTTGCTCAGTTTAAGAGATGCGGGAAATTCTGTAATTGTTGTTGAACACGACAAAGAAATCATGGAGAAAGCCGATTTCATAGTTGATATTGGTCCAGGAGCAGGAAAACACGGTGGACAAATCGTAACTGCTGCGACGTACGATGAGTTGATTTCCAACGATTCTATGACGACAAAATATTTGAAAGGCGAAGTCAAAATCAAAGTTCCAAAAATCAGACGCAAAGGAAATGGAAAAAAAATGTCCTTGCTTGGAGCAACGGGCCACAATCTTCAAAATGTAGATTTACACATCCCTTTGGGAACATTTACATGTGTCACAGGTGTCTCAGGTAGCGGAAAATCATCTTTGGTCAATCAAACGCTTTATCCCATTTTGGTTGCTGAAATTTACAACGGAGTAAAGAAACCATTGCCCCACAAGAAAATAAAAGGGATAGAAAATATTGACAAAATAATTGAGATTGATCAAAGCCCAATAGGACGAACACCTCGCTCAAACCCAGCTACATACACGAAAGTTTTTGACGAAATAAGAAGTTTGTTCGCCAGTTTGCCCGAAGCTCAAATTCGTGGTTACAAAGCTGGCCGATTCTCTTTTAATGTGAAAGGAGGTCGTTGCGAAACTTGCCGTGGTGGAGGTTTGAAAGTTGTCGAAATGAATTTTCTTCCCGACGTTTATGTTGAGTGTGAAACCTGCAACGGAAAACGCTACAACTATGAAACACTAGAAGTACGCTACAGAGGTAAATCCATTTCCGATGTATTATCAATGACGATTGAAGAAGGTGCGAAGTTCTTCGTGAAAATCCCAAAAATTAGTCGTGCTTTAGAAACATTGAATTCGGTCGGTTTGGGCTACGTTCAACTCGGACAATCTTCCACAACGCTTTCTGGAGGGGAAGCACAAAGGGTGAAATTGTCTTCAGAATTATCGAAACGTAGTACTGGAAATACCATGTATATTCTTGATGAACCATCCACTGGTTTGCATTTTGAGGACATTCGAGTGCTCTTGGAAGTTCTACAACGATTGGCAGATGAAGGAAATACGGTTCTCGTTATTGAACACAACCTTGACATTATTAAAGTAGCAGATCACATCATCGATGTGGGTCCAGAAGGTGGAAAGGGCGGCGGAAAAATCATAGCTGAAGGAACACCAGAACAGATTGTCAAAAAATTCGAGAAAGTTTCGCATACCGCTAGATATTTGAAAGAAGAATTGTCGTGACGTAATGCAGGAATTATAAATTTTCGCTTCTGAATTTCTTTTCTTATTTTTATAATTACTGGTTTCTTCTTGAAAGGACTATTAAACTATCGATATGAAAACAATTCGAATGCGATACACAATTCTTGCGCTCTTGCTCATTTCGGTGATTTACGCTTGTAAAAAGGTCGATTTATCTAAAATATCAAGTGATGCTTGGAATCCGAATTTAGCGGTTCCATTGGCCAAAGGTGAATTCTCCGTTTACGATGTGCTTGAAAAAGACACAGGCGATCTGATCGTAATTGACCAACAAGGAGCTTTGGCTTTGGAATACACTTCAGAGAAAGTTCTAATAAACGCAGCTGATGTTGCGAGTTTACCCGATCAAAATTTTAATTTCAGTCAATCCGCAAATGGACTTGGAGTGCTAACTGTGCCTTCATATTCAGGCACCCAAACCTTCAATTATTCGGAAATTATTTCCTTAACAAACCCTTTAGGAGCAGAGTTGTACGATGTAGATTTTAAAAATGGATTGATTACCATTACTACTTCAACGACTTTATTGCACGACGTTAAATACACTTTTTCTTTTCCGGATTTGACAGAAAATGGGACGTCCGTTTCACGAGTTATTAACCTGGTTTATGGAGGAACGGTTCCTCAAATCGGTTCAACAACGATTAATTTGAATACTGGTTTTGTTGATTTAACCAATGGACCAAATGCACACAGCGAAATAAATGTGAATATTGCCGTTGAAATTACGGGAACTGGCAACCCAATAATTGGTGCAGAATCGATTGATTTTAGTTTCAGCGTAGCCAATATGGAATATGATTTAGTTCATGGGTATTTCGGAATGCAAAACTTGTTCAACGCTTTGGATACCGTGGATATTAAGCTTTTCAATAATTTCACAAGTGGAAGTTTTTCTTTGACGAATCCGAGCATAGACCTTACTTTTGTGAATAGTTTTGGATTGCCTGTTCAAATCGGAATCAACCAAATTAAAACAAGAGAAACAAGTTCGGGAACAGAATATCCTCTTACTGGCTTTCCACCAACATTCAATGTAACAGCTCCTAGCACAGCAGGTCAAAGTTCTTCATCCACCTTGTCGCTGAATACTTCAAACACAGGAAATTTGAATACGATAATAACGCCCACACCAAAGAGTTTGATTTATGATGTTGACGGCACCTCTAATCCAGCAGGACAGGCGATTAACTTTGTAAAAGACGATAGTAAATTAAAATTGAAAGGAACCTTGAATTTGCCCTTAGAAGGATTCGCGACGGGATTCATGTTCAGCGATACGATTGAAGCTTCGGCTGATTTTGACCAAGAATTTGTTGAGTCTGTAATGATTCGTCTGAACACTGAAAATGGTTTTCCCGTTGAGGCAAATATAAAGGTGTTGTTGGTGGATCAGAATTACAGTTTACTTAAAGATTTGACAAACGGTACACAAACATTAATTGGTGCGGCTCCAGTCAATTCAGCCGGTAAAGCAACGACGAAAGTTCAAAAAATAAATGATTTTACGATTACAAAAGCGGAGTTGCCTTTGTTGAGTAATATGAAATACATCATTTTTGAAGTTGATTCGCAAACTTTCCAAGGGAATCAAGACACGATAGTTAAAATGTACGAGGATTACATGTTCACCGTTCGTGTAGGTATGCAAGTGCAAGGTAGTGTTCAATTTTAAACAGTAAGAAAGATGATCCAGAAATTGATAAAAAGTTACCTTTTAATTCTTGCTGTTGTTGGATTTAATTCGATTAGTGAAGCGCAGAACAACTTCGGGTTTTACGGAGGATTACAGCTAATGCCTCAAGCCCATGCCTATAATCCAGCTTTTAGTCCGGAAAACAAATTTCACTTCAGTCTTGGAACAGGAATGCACAGTTTAGGGTTTTCCAATAGTGGATTTACCCTAAATGATATTTTGGTGGAACGTGCCCAAGATGATTCTTTGGTGTTGTCACCGAGCAATGCTATTTCCAAAATGGCGAAATTGAATCACCTTGGTTTTAATGTGCAAAACGAACTTCTAAGTTTCGGTATGAAGTTAAGAAAGACGTATTTCAGTGTTGGATTGTACAACAGACTTAGCGTTCAGTTTGCTTACCCCAAAGATTTTTTCTCACTTTTGGTGGAAGGAAATGGCGGCTCTTTATTGGGTCAGCGAGCAGATATGGACGGCTTAGGAATCTATGCGAACAGCTACGTCGAATTGGCCTTTGGGGCAAACAGAGAATTTGGTGATAAACTAAAATTAGGAGCACGATTTAAATTACTCTCAGGAATTGGAAATGTGAAAACAGAAAACAGTGTACTTGGATTAACGACAGACGCCACCACTTTCGATTTAACCCTTGATGGGGAACTGGATTTGAGAACCTCGGGATTGCCAATAAATGGATTGAATTATGATCCAATGACGGCACTCACAGCCCGAAACAAAGGTTTCGCATTCGATTTCGGTGGATCGTATCAATTGTCCGAGAGACTACTTATTTCGGCAAGTTTGTTGGACCTAGGCTCCATCAAATGGACGCAAAATGTCCAGAATTATAAACGGAGTTCTTTCTCCTACACGTTCGAAGGAGTGGATTTAAACCAGGCGATTAATGATTCGAATTATTTCGAAACCTTGGCCGACACCTTAGAACATATTTTCAAAGTAGAAGGAAACACTGATAGTTATCGTGCGGTTTTACCAGCTCGTTTTATTGTAGGAGCGAATATGGAATTGACCAAAATGTTCGGAGCAGGCGCCTTTTTGTTTTCGGATTTCACGAACAACAAATATCGCCCGACCTTGATGCTCCAAGGGTCATTGACTTTGAAAAAATGGTTCATGCTAAATGCGACCTATTCCGTGAGTGCTCGCAGTGCGACAAATGTAGGTGTGAGCGTTGGCCTTAAAGGATCGGGAATGGCGTATTTCATCAGTTCCGATAACGTCTTTGGATTCATTGCACCAGCGCGATCGAAGAATTTCCACATCAGTACCGGATTAGCGTTTTGTATAGGAAGAGACAGGGATAAAGAAGTGGAGGAAGAGTAGCTTTAATTGACAACGGATAATTGACAATTAATAATGAGCTTTATCCTTCAAACTTCTTAAAGATAATACTCGCAATATGTCCTCCAAAGCCAAATGTATTGCTCATGGCATATTTCATTTCCTTGGGTTTTGCTTGTCCCATCGGGAAATCAAATAAATCTTTGAAATCGGGTTCTATGTTTTCCGTATTGATCGTCGGGGGAATCATACCCTCTTGCAAAGCAAGAATACAGGCAATTCCTTCAATCGCTCCAGTAGCACCAAGAAGATGTCCTGTCATCGATTTAGTTGCTGAAATGCTCAAATCTTTGTACTCTCCAAAAACGCGTTTCACCGCTTTCAATTCCGAAATATCACCAACGGGTGTCGACGTAGCATGCATATTGATGTAATCTATTTCATTAGTAGAAATTTCTGCTTCACGAAGTGCTTCAACCATACCCAAAACGGCTCCGTCGCCTTCCGGATGTGTTCCTGTTAAATGATAAGCATCGGCCGCCATTCCTCCACCGACCACTTCTCCATAGATTGTTGCGCCGCGTTTTTTAGCATGTTCGTATTCTTCTAAGATAACTGCTCCGGCACCTTCACCCATCACAAATCCGTCGCGTTCCACATCGAAAGGACGAGAAGCTTTTTCTGGATTGTCATTCATTTTTGAAAGGGCTTGGGCAGATGAGAATCCGCCGATAGCTGAACCTGTAATCGCCGCTTCAGAACCACCTGTTATGATCATGTCTGCTTTGTCCCATTTAATATAATTGAAAGCTTCAATCATAGCTGTGTTGGATGTCGCACATGCCGAAACGGGACAAAAGTTTACACCTCGCAAACCATATTTGATAGAAATAATCCCAGAAGCGATATCGACTAAAATGCGCGGAATGAAAAAAGGTGTAAAACGGGGAGTTCCATCACCTTTATTGTATTCCGTCATTTGCTCTTCGAAAGTCGTGATTCCACCATTTCCGGAACCCCAAATCACTCCAATTCGGTCTTTGTTCAAGTTGTCAAAATCGATTTTTCCGTGTTCAACCGCCTCAGCAACTGAAACAAGCGCATATTGGGAAAACAAATCGTATTTACGAATTTCTTTGACATCAAAATGTTCATTTGGATCGTAATCTTTCAATTCACAAGCAAACTTTGTTTTGAAAAGTTCCGTATCAAACTTAGTTATAGGACCAGCGCCTGAAACCCCTTTTTTCAAATTGTCCCAATAGGATTTCAAATCGTTACCAATTGGTGTCAAAGTACCCATTCCTGTTATTACTACGCGTCTCATTCTGGATTATTTTGATAAAATAGTTCGGACTAAAAATATGTTGTCCTGCCTAAAATATTTAGATCATAAATTGTATTCGATCGAAATTGCATTCGCTCCAAAATTCGGTTTTCTGTGTTACAAAAACCCTAGTTCCAATTTCGCTTCTTCGCTCATCATATCCTTGTCCCATGGCGGGTCAAATACGATATTCACTTTTGACGATATTATACCTTCAATCGCCGCTACTTTATCTTCCACCTCTTTGGGCATCGATTCGGCAACGGGACAATTTGGTGATGTCAATGTCATTTCGATTTCAACGTTTTTTTTGGCATCTATTTTCACTTCGTAAATCAATCCTAATTCGTAAACGTCCACTGGAATTTCAGGGTCGTAAATCGTTTTTAGAACGTCAACAATCGTATTTTCTAATTCCATCTTTTTGTTTCGATAGTTCTGCCAAAGCAGACATTTTTAATTTTTTCACCATGCTCGCTAATCCGTTTGAACGAGTCGGAGAGAGGTGTTCGTGTAAACCAATATCGGCAATGAAATGCAAATCTGATTTTATAATTTCTTCAGGAGATTCATGGTCCAAAACGCGAATTAGCAAACCGATGATTCCTTTTGTAATAATCGCGTCTGAATCTGCGGAAAAATGCATTTTATTGTCCGCAAATCGATGCGCCAACCAAACTCTCGATTGGCAACCTTCAATCAGACGGTCTTCCGTTTTTAAATTCTCTTCGATTTTGGGCAAATCTTTACCTAAGTCGATGATATATTCATATTTGTCCATCCAATCATCATAGATATCAAACTCCTCAATTATTTCTTGTTGTTTCTCTTCTAACGTCATGATTATTTCAACATGGATATGGCACGTTCAACTGCTCCGATGAAAATGTCGATTTCTTCTTTAGTATTGTAAAACGCGAAACTTGCTCGGGTGGTTCCTGGAATTTTGTAGAAATCCATCAACGGCTGTGTGCAGTGATGTCCGGTTCGAACAGCAATTCCTTGCTTGTCCAATAGTGTTCCTAAATCGAAGGGATGAATACCGTCGATAACAAAACTGACAACGCTTGTCTTCTTTTTCGCTTGACCAATTATTCGTAAGCCCTCAAACGTATCTAAAAGCCCTTCCGCATAATCTGCCAAATCTGCTTCGTATCTCAGAACGGCGTCCATATCAAGCGTATTCAAATACTGAATGGCTGTACCCAAACAAATTGCACCTGCGATGTGAGGCGTACCAGCTTCAAATTTAAAAGGTAGCTCATTGTAGGTCGTTTTATGAAAAGAAACTTTAGCAATCATGTCACCACCACCTTGATAAGGAGGCATTTCATTTAACATGGCTTCTTTTCCATAAAGTACACCGATTCCCGTTGGACCAAAAACTTTATGGCCCGAGAAAACGAAAAAATCACAATTGATATCGAGTACATCGATTTTATTGTGCTGTATACTTTGCGCACCGTCGATAAGAATTTTTGCGCCAACAGAGTGCGCCCTCTCTGTCATTGTGCGAACCGGATTAATGGTTCCGAGCGTGTTCGAAATATGGGTAATCGCCACCAATTTCGTTTTATTCGATAACAATTTATCGTATTCTTCTTGTATTATTTCTCCCTCTTCGTTGATAGGAATAATCCGTAAAACACATCCTTTTCTTTCACAAAGCATTTGCCAAGGAACGATATTGGAATGATGTTCCATTGCCGAAATGAGAATTTCATCACCTGCCTTCAACAATTCTCCAAAAGAATTCGCCACTAAATTAATAGCATCTGTAGTTCCTTTCGTGAAGATGATTTCTTCCGATTTTGCCGCATTAATGTATTTCTGAATGACTTTACGCGATTCCTCGTAGTCGTTCGTCGCAATTTGACTTAAATAATGAACACCACGATGAATATTTGCATTGTCTTTGCTGTAATATTTGGTAATAGCATCGATGACAACTTGCGGTTTTTGGGAAGTTGCGCCATTATCGAAATAGATTAAATTTTTCCCATAGACCAATTGTTTCAGAATGGGAAAGTCTTCTCGAATTTCGTTTACATTAAATTTTCTCTTCGGCATTATTTCCATGGGTGCTAAGATACGAATAAAGGTTATTTTGAATGGTTCTAAACAAAGAATTAAAGTTGAACTTTTCGGTCCAAGATCTCAAGTAGTTCATTTTGGTTGTATGTATATCGAACGGCTATGCCCAAAACATGATTATTCTTTATTGAATTACTGAGAGACACGACAAAATATTTGTTCTTTTTTTCATATGTTAGATAACATCAGCCCATTCTAATTGTTCGATATTTAAAAAAGAGTTTCCTAGTTAATAACAAATTTTTTCACTGGTTCCAACTGAATCAGAAATACACAATAAAAATTAAGCTCTTAAAACGGCACCAAGTTGACTTTCTAATTCCTTTCGAATATCCGCCATCACTATATCTACTTGCTTATCCTTTAAGGTTTCGTTGTCATCTTGAAAAGTAAAAGAGACAGCGTACGATTTTTTACCCTCGTCCATATTTTTGCCATCATACACATCGAATAATCCAATCGAACGAAGAATTTTTCTGTCTACTTTTTGGGCAACTTCTTCTATTTCGGAGAAAGTAGTTTTGGTATCTAGAACTAACGAGAAATCACGTCGAGTAGCAAAGGTTTTTGGTAATTCTTTGTACACCGTTTTAGAAAATTTCAAAGAATCGAACAAGGTATCCCAATCTAAATCTGCGACAAAAACTTCATCTTTTATTCCGAATGTTTTTTTCGTTGCGGAATCAATCCAGCCTATTTCACCAATCTTTTGTTTCAAGATAAAGACCTGAAGCCCATCCGATAAGATGCTGTTTTTTAAAGGTTTGTATTGCAAATGTGAATCGACACCCATTCGTTGTACAATTCCTTCAACTATTCCTTTTACACCGTAGAAAGATTGTTTGTCTTTAGATGAATTCCATGAATCAAGCGATTTTTTTCCTGTCATCAAAATGAACATTCTGCGATTTTCAGAATAGTAGTCGTATTTATGATACGTTTTTCCAAATTCGTATAATTTCAAATCTGGCGACTGACGATTTTGATTGTAGGCTACAACCTCCAATCCTGAAAAAAGCATGCTCTGTCGCATAACAGCCAATTCCTGACTCAATGGATTGAGCATTTCAACGTTTCGTTCTGATTTTAAAACCTCTTTGCCATGCTTTTCAACATAATTGGCATTCGTTAAACTATTGTTCAACATTTCAGAAAACCCTTGTCCCAAAAGCATTTCACTTAAGGTGTTTTGCCACTGGTCCATGTTCGGTTTTTTCAACAAGGGTAGGGAAGTATTTAATTTCTCTGGAGATGGAACCTTATTGAAACCATAAATACGGAGGATTTCTTCCACGACATCTGCTTCACGTGTAACATCTACTCGATAAGCCGGAACTTGTAGTGAAATTTCATCCCCATTTTTAGAAAGAATGTTTATATCCAAAGCAGCAAGAATAGTATCCATCATCTCCGTTGAGATTGGTGCTCCGATCAAATCAATGCACCGTTGGTAAGAAAAAGTCAAAGGAGGATGACTAGGTAATTTTCCTTTCACATCAGCAATTTCCATGGCAATTTTACCTCCTGCGACTTCTTGAATCAAAAGTGCCGCTCTTTTCAGAGCAAATACCGTCAATTCAGGATCAACACCTCTTTCAAAACGGAAACTTGCGTCTGTGTTCAAGGCATATCTTCTTGCCATTTGTCGCGTCACGACAGGTTCAAAATAAGCCGATTCTAAAAACAAATCAGTGGTATTTTCTTTTATTCCAGAATCGATTCCACCAAAAACACCTGCCATACACAAGTGTTCTTTGCCGTTGGTGATCATGTGGTCATTTGCAGATAAAGTTCTTTCAACTTCATCAAGCGTAATAAACTTATCACCTCCGTTTGCATTTTTAACCACAATTTCTGCACCTACTTTTTGCAAATCAAAGGCATGAAGTGGTGTCCCCAATTCCATCATTACAAAATTGGTAATGTCAACGATATTGTTGATCGGACTCATACCAATCGCTCGTAAACGGTTTTGCAACCAAGATGGAGAAGGCTGAACTTTCACTCCAGAAATAGTTGTTCCGGTATATCGCGGACAGGCTTCTGAATTTTTAACGGTAATTTTCACCTTTTTGTCGCCTGTCACTTTAAATCCATCTACCGAAGGCCAGATTATTTTGTGTTTCGTTTCGTGGGTAGTCAAATAGGCGGCTAAATCTCTGGCAACACCAATGTGTCCCATGGCATCTGCACGATTGGGCGTCAAACCAATTTCGATGGCGTAATCATCTTCTAAATCAAAATATTTTGAAGCGGGCATTCCAACTGCCGTATTTTTAGGTAGAACGAGAATTCCATCATGCGATTTTCCTAAACCCAATTCGTCTTCCGCGCACAACATACCGAATGATTCAACTCCACGAATTTTAGCCGCTTTTATTTTGAATGGTTCCTCTGGATTCGGGTAAAGAGTACAACCAACAGTCGCCACAATCACTTTCTGCCCAGCACCCACATTTGGAGCTCCACAAACAATCTGTAAATTTTCTCCGTTCCCAACGTTTACTGTTGTCACTTGTAATTTATCCGCATCAGGATGTTTTTCGCAAGACAAAACTTCACCAACAATTACACCTTGAAGTCCACCTTTAACGGCCTCAATTTTTTCCAATCCTTCCACTTCAAGTCCGGTATCTGTAAGAATTTCAGACATTTTTTCGGGTGAAAGAGAAGTGCTCAAATATTGTTTGAGCCAATTGTAAGAAACAATCATTATTTAGGGTGTTTTTTAGAAGGCACGAAGATAAGAATATTAGTGGTAACTCTGTTTGCTATGCGGAGATGTATTATTGACTTTGTTTAAACGATATCAAAGTTTCTAGAAACAAAAAATTGAGCTATCATGTTGAATCTTTTAAATTTTCACCACAACGCCAACAAAAAGAAGCGTTGGAACGATTTATTTCTGCCGAGCAATTCGTGCAAGAGTGGACATTTGTATCTAAAGTACTTTCATCTTTTTTGTTTGCGTTTCTGGTGTATTCCGCCGAAACGATTCCTGTTGGAACGGCGATTATACCATATCCCAAAATCATGACAAACGAGGCAATTAATTGACCGAATGGAGTTTGGGGTGCGATATCGCCAAACCCAACAGTTGTCAGGGTAACAATACACCAGTATACAGATCGAGGAATACTTGTAAATCCAGCATCTTCGCCCTCAATCATATACATCACTGTTCCCAAAATGATAGAAATAATCAAAACAGCGAAAAGGAAAACGGAAATTTTTGCTCGACTGGCTTTAAGCGCATTGGTAAGGTTTCGAGATTCCCCAACATAGCGTGCCAGTTTTAATATCCGAAAAACACGCAAAAGCCTCAAAGCACGCAGGGCGGTGAAAGCGTGTGTTCCCGCGAAGATGAGGGAGATGTATTTTGGAATGGTAGACAACAAGTCAATAACACCATAAAAACTAAAAATGTATTTGAATGGTTGCTTTACCGAAATAATCCGTGCCACATACTCAAGAGTGAAAAGAATAGTGATAATCCATTCTAGAATATTGAGTGTATCATGATATTTGGCGTCGATTGTACTCACGCTTTCCAGCATCACGATGATAATACTAGCGAGAATAACGATCAATAAGATTACATCGAAAAGTTTACCGGCTGGCGTATCGGCTCCATAAATAATTTTATGAAGGCGATTTTGCCATTTGGATAATTTACCATTCTCTCTCATGCCTTAAAGGTAAAATTTTTCGAAGTATTTAAAAGGCATTTGTATTACAGAAACGATATTGTGGTTCGTGTGGTGGTCTTCATTCCCCTCACTTCGAAATACATATTTTTTGTGTGACTGAGCAACCAGCTCGTTTTCAATTCGAAGATGGATTGCTCGTTTTCGAAAATCATGACTTCATTTGGCGATAAATCAGCAAGGGAACCACCCATTTTTTGAAGATAATTAGCTATGAAATCTTTATCATAAATCAATTTTCTATCTAAAATTAATTTATCATTCACTTCTGTAGCATCCATTGTTAACTTCCCTGGGAATTTCGTTTCGATGTCGTTCAAGTGCATGATGTCTTTGGTAAATATTTCCTCGGAAATTGTCTTGTTCATAATAAACCCAACTTGGTATGAAGAAAAAATTGAATTTACTTTGTTCAATAAGTTGCTCTTCCACATTTGAAAACCTTGGTTGAGCTGTTTTGAAAAATCGAGTTCAACTTTTAATCTTTCATTGGCTGGCATTTCACTTTTCGTACACCATTCCTTCAATACTTTCTTTTGATGAAACTCGGCATTTTTAAACAACTCCATACCGTTCACCCAAATTACAAACTCACCTGAATTTGGATTCATTTGAAGTTTTAAGTCAGAGGAGAGTATCTCGTATTCAGCATTGATTATGGCAGTTTGAATTGCTCTCTTTAACGGGTCGGTTGCTTTATTTTCCTTTTTAAAAATGAACATTTCCTCATCGTTTTGAGAATTCCAATTCAATATCAAGTTGGGCTTAGTTTCTATTACTTTTATATTAACTTGATATTCGGAATGTGCATCTTGAACAAGGCTATCATCGTAATCAACTTTGATGGAAAGGTCAACGTTTATAGCACGTTGGTCTCCTAAATCCCATTTTGGAACTATTTTCACAATTTCTCCTTGGTTTTGAGCCAAAGCTATATTTGGCAGAATGTAAAGAAGAAAAAGGGCAGTGATTTTTAGGCAAATCAGCATTCGTGTAATCATAATACGTAAAGGTATGTAGGTCAAGTATACAGTTTAAGAAGACTATCAGACAATTTGAACACCGAATTGTTCTTAATCCGACGTTATTTATGACGTTTAGGTGGTTTAATTTAATAGGATGGTTTTTAGTCGTTCTTTGAGAACAAGTTTAAAATGTCTTTCATGATTAAATAGGACTCAATAATATAGGTGTCGTTACTTATTTCTTTCGCTTCCTCTTGGTCAATTATACCCTTCAAATCGATTGAATTAGTCATATCAGCAATACCATTAAAGCCCAGAGCCAGGATATTTTCTTCTTTGGCGTCTTTCAATTCGGTCAATAAGTTTTGACGACTAGATTCCACCAAAAACACTCCATGGCCCTACGATACAATACTCAGACAATCCCAAGTACGAACTTTTAGTTTATTAAATGCAGGAGATAATTCATCCATATATTCAGCCGAACTAGTTACGGTTTGAGCAAATGAAATTGTTGATAATACTACAAATATCAATGTAGTTGTAAAAGATAATACACGTTTCATGCCTTTCAATTTCTTGAGAACAGTTGTTTCAGTTCAAAAACAGTACCAAAACCTGACAAATCATCGTTTAGGACTTTTTATGACTGTTCATTAGTAAGTTATACGTGAAAAATAGAATAAAAATTTTGGTATTTATGAGAATCTAAGGTTTTTTCTGCTCTATGCAGAGTTCGTGGAGCATTCCTTTGAATATAAATCCATGAAACGGAAGAACTAGATACCAGTATAGACGACCGATAAGTCCTCGAGGCCTAAAAGTGGCGGTTTGAACCAAATATCCTTTATCAATTCTAAATTCAAGCCATGCTTCACCGGGTAATTTCATTTCTGCGAAAAGAAGTAATCGACCCTCCTCCACATTCGCATATAGCACACGCCAAAAATCTACGGCATCACCTACATGCAAAGAATCGTCGTTAGTTCTTCCTCTTCGTAACCCAACACCACCAAAAAGCTTATCAATGAATCCTCTTAATTTCCATAACCAATTGCCATAGTACCAGCCGGATTTTCCACCGATTTTCCAAATTTTATTTACTGTGGCTGCTCGGTTGTTGAATGGTCTTTTTCGACGATCTTTAAAGCATCCAAAAGCTGGTACATTTATGAATTCACTTAAGTTTTTATCAAATGTGCCACTGATGAGTGAATCTTTCCAAGAAGATATTATTGCAGGACTCTCCAGGCGAACTAGGGTTCTCTTTAAAGATTCTTCATATGAAATTGGCTGTAAATCAATAATTCGAAGGATATCATTGTTTCTGCAAACCACTTCTACTTTCATACTCTCTACAAGTGCACTCGCCAATTTGAAAGAGGTGGAAGTAACAAAATAAAGCCAATAAGAAGAAAGTCTCGGTGTCATAATAGGTACCGTAATTATTCTTCGCTTTAGACCTCTAGCTTTTGCAAAATAGAGTAACATTTGCTTATAAGTTAGAATGTCTGGACCCCCTAGGTCAAAATTTTGATCATACGTTTCCTTGTTGAAAAGAGTGCGGTGCAAAGCAGTAATTACATCTGTAATTCCAATTGGTTGACACCTGGTTTGCAGCCATTTTGGTGTAATCATTATGGGCAGTTTTTCCACCAAATCTCGAATTATTTCGAAAGAGGCACTCCCTGAACCGATTATAATACCAGCTCTAAGTGTCGTTAAATGATATTTTCCTTCACCTAAGACTTCTTCCACCATTTTTCTAGAGGAAAGGTGTTTTGACAACGATTCTTCATTGATAATTCCACTTAGGTAGACAACGTGCTCACACAAGGTTTTGCTAATGGATTTTTGAAAGTTAAGAGCTGTAATTTTTTCCTTTTCCGTGTAATCTGTTTCGGTTGACATGGAATGCATTAGATAATATGTGCCTTTTATGTCATTGGGAATGTTCTTTAGAGTTTCAACTTTAAGAAAGTCAACTTCTATTACAGAAATATTCTCTTCGAAAGAGGAAGGTATCGTAAATCTATTTTTATCACGGACGCAGCAAACGACATGGTATCCGGAGGAAAGTAAATCCAGTAAGATTCTTTTGCCGATATAACCATTTGCACCAGTTAACAATATTTTCATACGGTCATTATTATCGATTTAAACAATCTGAAGTGACATTAGTTTAATAAAGAACAAAAGTTTTATTCTAAGAGGTGGATTGTTAACTTTGAAAAAAATACAAAAAAATACGCAACGAATGCGATTTACAACCATTTTCTTACTAACGGTACTTCTTTCTTTTTCAGTCAATTCACAATCGGATTCCACACATTATAAAGTGTCTTTGTCAGGCTATTTGACTTCCGTAATTGATGGAGAAGCTTTGATTGGCGCCAAGGCATACATACCGAGTATGGGTATTGGAGCATTGACAAACAATTATGGCTTCTATTCATTGAATGTTCCGAAGGGAAAATATCTCATTGAATTTCGTGCAACTGGTCTTGACAAAACAGTAATGGAGGTTGAACTTTTTGAAAACAGACAGTTAGACGTAGAGATTGGTGATAAAACCCTGAACATTGAGGAGGTAATCGTAAATGCCAAAAAAGGAGAAAATATTGAGTCGACTAAAATGGGCCAAATTCAACTGGAAGTCGAAAAAATAAAGACCCTTCCTGCGTTTTTTGGGGAAGTAGACGTTATAAAAACAATACAACTTTTACCGGGTGTAAATAGCGCCACAGAGGGCGGACAGGGTTTTTACGTGCGAGGCGGTGGCCCTGATCAAAACTTGGTCTTATTGGATGAAGCCGTGGTATACAATGCAGCTCACCTATTCGGATTCTTCTCTGTATTTAATGTTGATGCGATAAAAAGTGTAAATCTTACCAAAGGTGGAATGCCTGCGAATTTCGGAGGAAGAATGTCTTCTGTTTTGGAGGTGACGATGAACGAAGGAAACAACAAGCGATTCGGGGTAAAAGGTGGATTGGGATTGATTTCTTCCCGTATAACAGTAGAAGGTCCAATTAAAAAAGGCAAAGGTTCATTTATCGCTTCGGCACGACGAACATACATAGATGTAATCATGAAAGCCGCTATTCCAGATGACTCTCCCTTTGCCGGTTCGAGTTATTTTTTCTACGATTTCAATTTCAAGGCAAATTATCGACTGAGCCCAAAGGATAAATTATTTGTGGCTGGATATTATGGAAAAGACAAATTTATTTTTGGTAATAAGGAAGATGACTTCACTGTGCGCATGCCCTGGGGAAACGGAATTGGGTCTATTCGATGGAATAGAATCATATCTAGTAAATTGTTCATGAATGTCACCGGAACATTTACCGATTACCTTTTCGCCTTTGGCTCAGACCAAGACGAGTTTTCGTTCGAATTAAAATCTGGAATCCGCGATTACAGTGGAAAAGTAGATTTTTCTTATTTCCCAAACACGCTTCACAAAATAAAATGGGGTGCTGAGTATATCAATCACACCTTTGTTCCATCAAGCGTCACAGCTCAGCAAAACGATGTTGTATTCGATACAGGATTGGCACAAAAATTACGCAGTCATGAATCGGCAGTATATGTCTTAGACGAATTTGACCTCAATGAAAAAATAAAATTAAATGTTGGTTTGAGATATAGTATGTATCAATTTACTGGTCCGTTTACGCGTTATATCAAAACAGATTTATCGAACCCAGATTCGACAATTGTATACAAAAAGGGCGATATAATTCAATCCTATGATGGTTTTGAACCCCGTATTGGAGGTCGATTGATGTTGAATAAAACGTCTAGTATCAAAGCGGCATACACGTATCACTATCAATACGTTCACCTTACTTCATTAAGCGCGGTTTCCTTGCCAACTGATATTTGGTTTCCAACGACAGACATTGCCAAACCGCAACAAGGTTATCAAGCTACTTTAGGTTATTTTAAAAATTTCAAAAATGACAAATGGGAAACTTCGGTGGAAGCGTATTACAAAGGATTGAAAAATTTGATAGAATACAAAGATGGCGCTCAACCGAGCGATAATGTAAGTGATAACACCGATAATTTGTTGACGTTTGGAACAGGAAGAAGTTATGGAATTGAGTTTTTTATCAAACGAAATATTGGAAAATTGACCGGTTGGATTGGATATACTTTGGCCAAAACGGAGCGCAAGTTTGCTGAAATTAATGATGGTAATTATTTCCCATCTAAGTATGACAGGCGACATGATGTCTCTGTAGTGGGAAGTTATAAATTGAACGATCGTTGGACATTTGGAGCAGCTTTTATTTACGCCACAGGTAGTACTTTGACATTGCCTGAAAGTTATTATATCCAAAATCAAGATTTGTTGTTCAAGTACGGCGATCGCAATTCAACCCGTATGGCACCATATCATCGATTGGATCTTTCGGCAACTTTGTTCGATAAACCAATGAAAACAATCACCAATGAAAACGGAGATGAGGTAGAAGTAAAAAAACGATTCCGCAGTAATTGGTCTTTCTCCATATACAACGTTTACAACAGAGCAAATCCATTTTTCTTATATGTTGACAATGACGGAAGTGTTTTCGAAGGGGATTTTCAGGTGAAAGTGAAACAGGTTACTTTGTTTCCTATCATCCCAAGTGTAACGTGGAATTTTGAATTTTAGGAAGATGAAAAAGACACTATTTTTAATTGTTTTATTGACTTTGGGGTTGAATTCATGCACCAAAGAAGTCATTATCGATATTCCTGGGTATGAGGAGCAATTGGTTATAGACGGAAGGATTGAGCAAAATTCACCACCTTTTGTTTTACTTTCGAAATCGCAAGATATTTATGCGCCTACCGATTTGCAAGCCTATTTAGCGACGTTTGTTAAAGGAGCCAAAGTGACAGTTTCAAATGGAATAAAAACGGTTGTTTTAGACGAAATATGTAGCGACAATCTTCCTCCCGGAAGTGAAGTTTTATTAGAGAATTTATTTGGAATTCCTGCGTCAGAGTTGGCGAATGTAAACTTTTGTGCTTACACCACCTTTGATATGGATATTTGGGGCGAAATTGATAAAACGTATACCTTAAAAGTAGAAGTGGGTGGACAAACGTACAACGCAGTTACGGAAATTGTGCCGAAAGTCGACCTGAATACGCTCTTCTGGAAAACAGATAGTGGATTGAGCCAATACGGTTTCGGTTGGGCAAATCTGACTGATCCGCCTAATCAATTCAACGGTTATTTCATGGAAGTGAAACGCATCAATATGGTCAACGGTGAGGAAAAAGACAATTTATACGAACCGATTTTCAATCCAGCCAACAATGATGAGTTTTTTGACGGAACGACGTTCGATTTTGGCTATACCAATCCGCAAAGTTATAGTGATGCAACTGTCCCCGACAACGTAAAAGGTTATTATAAACTAGGAGATACAGTCGCCGTTCGATTTTCAAGTTTGGATCGCGATGCCCATCGGTTTTTATATGATAAATACATACAACTGACCAATGGCGGTAACCCATTTGCGGTTCCAACGAATGTAAAATCGAATATTAAAGGAGGTGCTTTGGGCGCTTGGCTGGGTTATTCTGTCAATTGGGACACCTTGGTTTGTGCACCTTAATCAAAAAAGTTTATAGCTTCAAATTCAACTGGAGCAAAGTAAGTTTCAGTTTCTAAAATTAGAACCTTCAATTTGAAATCAATCGAACCATAATTGAAAGGAGTTGCTATTTTCAATTCCCGCTTATAAGTGAGCTACTTTGACCAATTTGTATTTCAAATATGGCTTGCTTTTGAATTCTAAACTTTAACTTCGTTCTGATTCGAAAATAGCTTTAAATTTGCTCAAGTAGAATGTAAAATAGAAGGATATGAAAAATTGGATTTTATCCATAGTATTGTTTTTTATCAGTGTGTTGAGCTTTTCCCAAATCGATCATTCCGATTGGGATATACTTCTTAAAAAACATGTTTCAAAATCTGGAAAAGTCGACTATATAGGCTTCCGAGCGGACAAACAAAAATTGACTGAATATCTCGATTTATTGTCTGCTAATGTCCCGGCAGAAGAAGCGAGCGACAATGCAAAAAAGGTATTTTGGTGCAATGCATACAATGCGGTTACTGTTAAGTTGGTCATCGACAATTACCCGATAAGGTCTTTGAACGATATCAAAATGGAAGGAGCATCTGTTGCAACTTCACGTTTTATTCAAATGGGCGATGAGAAAATTTCTTTTAATGACATCGAGAATAAACAATTAAAAGCATTTAACAAGGACCCTCGAATTCATTTTGTACTCAATAATGCGTCATTTTCTTGTCCGATTTTGCTGAATAAAGCATTTATAGAAGAAAACATGGAAGAAGTATTAACCGAACAGACGAAATCATTTATCAATGATGATGCTAAAAATTTGGTCTCCAAAAAATCGGTAACCATCTCCAGTATCTTTGAATGGTATCGCATCGATTTTGGTGATGTTCGTTCGTTTTATAATCAATACGTCAAATCAATAATTCCGTCGGGGGCTAAAATCGGTTATCTGCCTTATAGTTGGGAATTGAACGAGTAAGTCAGTTTGATTTCACCAAGTTTCGGAAATAACGCAATGCTTTTGGGCGAAACTATTTGATCGGTACTGAAAATAAAGAAAAGTAAAAACTTCTTAACTTAGCATTAAGCAATACAATAATGACAGTTCGAATTCAATTTATCTTTGCTTTAATGTTTTCAATATTTTTTTCATGTGCTACGATTCCGAAAGGAGCAATAGCCGTTCAGCTTTTTGATCAGGAAAAATATCTAGGAAAATGGTACGAAATAGCTCGGATGGATTTTAAATTTGAGGAAAATCTAAACAATACCACTGCGACGTATTCACTCAATGAAAATGGCTCGATCAAGGTCGACAATCGAGGTTATAATTACGTCACGAAAGAATGGCAGCAGAGTGCAGGTAAAGCGAAATTTCTCAAGGATCCAAATGTGGCAAATTTGAAAGTTTCTTTTTTCGGCCCGTTTTATGCCGGTTACAATGTGATTGCAATTGATCCATACTACCAATATGCTTTGGTTGTCGGCAAGAATATAGATTATATGTGGATTCTTTCCAGAGAAAATACAATTCCTCAGGATATTAAAGAAGGTTTTATTACGAAAGCCAAAGAGATTGGTTTTAAAACGGACGAATTAGTATGGGTTGAGCACAATGAAATTCCAGCAGAATAATTTTCTTACTAAATTCTTTGACTTTTTATATTGCACTTTCGGAGCAAATATCTTTATTCCCTTTACCGAGCATGTTTGATGCGCTATTTTGAACCATTTACTACTTTATCCATTACCTTTGCGCCATATGGAACAACAGCAATTTCTCGAAGAACACGTTTTTAAGGGTTTAAAAAGTGCAATAGCACCAAAAACTGAACCTCAAGTTCATCAGTTCAATCAAGAAGATTTTAAAGTTCTTTTGGAGCGTTGTGAATATTATGGTATCGGAATTTATACCATTGAAGCATTCTTAGATGGCGAAACATATGGCGCTTCGCGTCATGAAGATTTTCGTAAAAAGGCAACGGATTCCGCATGGTATGAAAAAGCTTTCTCGACTTTCAGCCACACCCAAGAAGGGTTTATGTATGCTGCAACGTATAAGGTTTCGTTAAAACTGTTGGCGAGATACTGATCAGTCTCTAGGGGTAGTTTTTTTCCCTAAAGAGCTGCAAATGATAACAATTTGGTAACGCAAAATGCCAGTTGCCACCTTTTACTTCTCAATTTGCATGTCTATTTTTGAACTTCATTAAAAACAAGTTCATTTTGAGTACCAAAATTACAGATGCAAATCACGGTTTAGTTGAAAAGCCTTCGTTCAAAGAAGGGTTTTGGTTTTGGTTGAAATTGGGGTTTGTTAGTTTTGGAGGTCCTGCAGGACAAATAGCTATCATGCATGAGTTTTTAGTAGACAAGAAAAAATGGATTTCAGATAGTCGATTTCTTCATGCCTTAAATTACACTATGATACTTCCTGGCCCAGAAGCGCAACAATTGGCGACCTACACAGGGTGGCTAATCCATGGAACGAAAGGAGGTTTGGTTGCAGGAATCTTTTTCATACTTCCTTCCATGTTCATTCTCATGGGGTTATCTGCTTTATATGTTACTTTCGGAAATATTCCTTGGGTGTATGCTTTGTTCAATGGCCTGAAACCAGCCGTTATTGCGATTGTTATTTTGGCTTTGATCAAAATAGGAAAGAAATCACTTCATACCAGTCTACATATCGGAATTGCGATTGTCGCTTTTATCGGAATTTTCTTTTTTGAAATTCCATTTCCTGTTATAATTATTGGATCATTGGTATTAGCTTTTTTGGCCCGTAAGTTTGTTCCCCAATTATTAAAACAAAATGCCTCAGCCCAGGCTCAAATGGCAAAAGATGAAAATCAGTATTATATCAACGAAAATTCAGTTATGGCAGGTACGGGGTTCAAATGGGGCCGTTTATTGAAGCAAGTTACCATCGCCTTTTGTATTTGGGGCCTGCCATTCGTTGCCTTTTATTTGTTCACGAGTGATTTTCCATTCTGGAAAGACTTAACCTTTTTCTTTACCAAAGCGGCTTTTGTCACTTTTGGTGGAGCGTATGCCGTTTTGCCATACGTAGCTCAAGTCAGTGTGGAACAATTGGGTTGGCTTACTGAATTACAAATGATAGATGGACTAGCCTTAGGCGAAACAACTCCCGGACCTTTGGTTATGGTGCTCGTTTTCGTTGGCTTTATGGCCGGATTCAATCATCTTGGCGGTTCATTATTGATGGGCTCAATGGGACTGATGGTTACGACTCTTTACACCTTTGTTCCGTGCTTCCTCTTTATTTTTGTTGGAGCACCAATAATCGAAAGAACCCGAGACAACGAAACGATCAAACAAGCTCTGAGTATTGTGACAGCTGCGGTTGTTGGCGTCATTTTAAACCTGACTATCTACTTGGGTAAAGCTGTCATATTCCCAAAAGAATTAACTTGGGCGCAAATCGATTTTGTGACATTGAGCTGGATTGCGGTGTCATTTATCGCAATGTATCGCTTCAAAATAAATATGATGGTTTGGATTGGTGTGAGTGCATTATTCGGTTTGGTCCATCATTTGATCAGGTAAACCGCAAACGGATTTAGTTGCCTTACTCCATAAAGCTCGCCGTTACAATCTTCCATTCGCACTAAAAAGAGAGAGAGATTCTCTACTAGTAATACTTCCCAGGCACCAAATAATTCTTTACATAGTCTTCAACACCTTGTTCTAGCGTGTGAAAACCTTTATCGTAACCACGGCGAAGCAATTTCTTTATTTTCGCTTCGGTAAAGTATTGGTATTTATCGCGGATATCTTCTGGCGTATCAACAAAAGAAATGTTCGGTTTAAGCTCCAAAGCTTTGAAGGTGTTGTTTGCCAAGGCCAAAAATGTTCGAGCTTTTCCGGTTCCCAAGTTATATATTCCGTCCTTCGGTTGCTCTTGCATCAGAAATAAGCAAACTTCTACAACGTCTTTCACATAAACGAAATCGCGCAATTGTTCGCCATTTTTGAATTTAGGATTGTGCGAACGGAACAATTTCATTGCACCTTTTTCTTGTATTTGATGATAGGTATGGAAAATAACGCTGGCCATTCTGCCTTTGTGGTATTCATTTGGACCATACACGTTAAAGAATTTCAATCCTGCCCAAAATGGTGGTGATTTCTTTTGTTCCAGTACCCATTTATCAAAATTATTTTTCGAATCGCCATACGGATTCAAAGGCTTCAATTTCTTAATTAACTTGTGTCTGTCTTTGTATCCGTGTTCGCCTAAACCATAGGTTGCCCCTGAAGAAGCGTAGATCAAACCAATTTTATATTTGACACAGGCATTCCATATTTTTTGAGAATAATCTTCGTTTAATTCATCGAAAATGGATTTGTCAAACTCAGTGGTATCCGTTCGTGCTCCGATGTGATATATAAAATCTACTTTGTTTCCAAACTCTTCAATCCAATCAAAGAAAACGGCACGTTCCACTTTTGATTCGAATTTTTTTCCTTCGAGGTTGGCATCTTTCTCTGTTTTTGAGAAGTCATCGACAACAATAATATTTGTGTAACCCGCATTATTTAATCCGGAAACTAAACAGCTTCCAATAAATCCGGCTGCTCCTGTTACTACTATCATTTTGTGTTCTGGTTTAGAATAATCCGTTGATTTCGGCGTCGATGGAATTGATGATTTTTCCTAAGTCTTCTTTGTCATCGGGAAAACGGTTATTGTCGATGTCAATGATCAATAATTTACCTTTGTCGTAGGTCGAAATCCAAGCTTCGTAACGTTCGTTCAATCGTTTTAAATAATCCAATCGGATGCTTTCTTCGTAATCACGACCACGCAATTGAATATGGTTGACCAAGGTTGGAACACTCGCCCGGAGATAAATCAATAAATCTGGAGGTGAAACAAAAGTGTCCATCAAATTGAACAAAGAGAAATAATTTTCAAAATCACGAGTTGTCATTAATCCCATGGAATGAAGATTCGGAGCGAAGATAAATGCATCTTCATAAATCGTTCGATCTTGAATCACGTTCGTTTCTTGCTCCTTGATTTCTTGCACTTGTGTAAAGCGACTATTGAGATAATAGATTTGAAGATTAAACGACCAACGTTGCATGTCGTCATAAAAGTCATTTAAGTATGGATTTTGCTCCACATCTTCGTAATGAGTTTCCCAATTGTAATGTTTTGCTAAAAGGTTGGTAAGTGTCGTTTTTCCACTTCCTATATTGCCAGCTATCGCTACGTGCATTTCGTTTTCAATTTTGACTTACTAAATTACAACAAATGCCAAAATCGGCAAGTCAATTGTTTATAAGTTAATTCGATATTTTAACAATTCCCCCTTAGATTGGACAAAAAAGGTATTATTGGTCCATTGGAATCCGATAATTCCGCTAAAATTAATTTTTAAGCTTTCTAAAGATTTATCTTCTTTTCGGTAACGAAAAACTCCAAAATCTTTAACTAAGAAGATTTGCCCATTGTGGATTTCTAGAAATTCAGTGTCTGGAAAATCTTGAACATCGATTAAAGAGCCGTACAAATCAAAGGAATACAATTTGTGATTTGAATCAAAAAGATAAAGGGTATTGTTGTCCTCTTTCATCCATTGAATTTCGGTTGAGTTTAGAATTCCCCTCACATTATCTATTTCTTGCTGTTGATTGGTTCGACTCAAATCTAAAAGAACCAATTTGGCATTTGCTTGATCATAAATCCAAAATTTATTGGGTTGAGAAGAAACGGCCATGAGGGGAACGTAAACAAAACCAAGTTCCGATAAATCGTATGTTTTGTTGGCTTCAGAAAGCGTGTTGTCCATTAAGGTAAATGTTTGTTGCTGCTCTGAAAAGAGAACAATCCGCATGGTGTTAATGGACAAAATGGAGTTGATACGTCCTTTTGATTTAATGCTTTGGGAGTATTGTTTGACGTTGGATGTATCGTACTTCGTCAATAAATCTTTTTCTGCGATGTAAAGATTTCCAAGAATATCTGCATGCCAGGCAGTATTAGGCGCTATTTTGTGTTTCGCTATTTCCTTATTGTCTAACTGTGAGAAGGCGAATAAAGAAGTGAAAACCAAGAAAAACGTTATTAATTTGATCATTTCACGAGTACTCCATGCAGAATCTGTTCCAAAATTTCACGATTGTTGCTCAAACGTGGTATTTTGTTTTGTCCACCCAATTTCCCTTTCGATTTTAACCAACCATCAAAGGCACCTTTGGGTAAAATTTCACCCAATGGAAACTCCATGGCCATGTCTTTTGTGCGCTTTGCATCATAATCGGAATTCATATCACGTAGTTTTTCGTCTAAATATTGCATAAAGACATTGAAATTTTCGGGTTCTTTCGTGAATTCGAATAACCATTGGTGTCCACCTTTGTTGCTATTCTTCATAAAAACAGGACAAGCTGTGAAATCCTGAACTTGCGAATTCGTTTTTAGCGAAGCATAACTTACCGCTACTTCTGCATTTTCGACAATAATTTCTTCACCAAAAGCATTGATGAACGATTTTGTGCGTCCAGTAACTCTATATCGATAAGGATTTTTTTCTGTGAAAGCAATGGTATCACCGACAATGTATCGCCACAATCCGCCATTTGTAGAAATCACAATCGCATACTGTTTGCCTAATTCAACCTCAGCGAGAGTTACGACTTTTTTTGATTCAACGCCTTTATATCTGTCCATTGGGATGAACTCATAGAAAATGCCATAATCGAGCATAAGGAGCAGATCTGAATTATTTTGTTGGTCTTGAATACCGAAAAATCCTTCGGAAGCGTTGTAGGATTCAACGTAATTCATATTTCGATCAGGAATCATTTTTTTAAACTCTTCTCGATACGGTTCAAAACTAACTCCGCCGTGCATGAAGCATTCTAAATTGGGCCAAACCTCTTTCAAATTCGATTTTCCTGTTATTTCCAATATCCGATTTACAATCACCATGGTCCACGACGGAACACCGACAATTAAACCAACATCTTCTTCCATGGTGGTGCGCGCCATCATTTCAATCTTCTTTTCCCAATCGTCCATCAAGGCTATTTCTCTGGAAGGTGTGCGCTTGATTTCTGCCCACCAAGGCAAATTTCTCATGATTATAGCCGATAAATCGCCCGTATACGAATCTTCTCGCAAAGGATTTGTTTCCGCACTCCCACCGATAACCATGTGTTTGTAGCTGTATAATTTTCCCGAAGGATGATTTTCATAATAGAGCGCAAGTAAATCTTTACCGCCTTTTTGATGACAATCCTCGAGAGAATCACGCGTAACAGGAATCAATTTGCTCCGGTCCGAAGTTGTACCTGAAGATTTCGCGAACCATTTTGTTTCGTTTGGCCAGAGAAGTGCTTGTTCTCCCTTCATCAATCGATCTACCCATGGTTTTAGGTCATCGTACTTTTGTAATGGAACTTGTTCTTGAAATTGATTTATGGTTTCGATATGGTTGAAACTATATTTCTTGCCGTATTCAGTAAATTTCCCATTGAACAACAGGTTCTCAAAAATTTCATTTTGAACCTCAATAGGATACTTGCGAAATAAATCAATTTGATGAATTCGCTTTTTCATGATCCAACCAAAAAGAGCATTGAAGGGCATAGGAAATAGATTTATTCATAAAGATGGTGAAATAATTGGGAAAGGCGCAGTATTATGGGCAGAATTAATGCGCTGTTAATGCGAATTGAACATTAATGCAAAACAATAAATGCTAGTTTTTAATTGTTTTCCTAGGGAATCCTAATACTATCGATTTTCGGCCGAATACCAATATAAGTCTGAGAATTTGAATCAAAACTTACACTATTATCCGAAATATCACAATAAGAAATGATGATTTGATTGTTCGAATTATCGACATATACTTGCTCTGAAATGAACCAATCGGAACGGTACAAAAATGACCCGGAATCTTTTACAAAGGCAATTTTATTGGGCAGGGTACTGTTTTTGGTATCAATGTGCGTGACCATTTGGTGCAAACCCGTAGTTGGGTATTTGTTGAAAGCAAATAGGAACAGGGTATTTGATCCTATGCCAACAGAATCGGCTAAATCAATTTTATATTTGGCTTCCGGATGGTAAACGCTTGATCCATACGATTTCGTATTTAGGACAAAATGCGCTCTTGAGGATTGCACGGGGCAATGAAGGCTCGTGCCGCACAGCTTTCTGGCGTGTTATCCTCGTTGTTGCAGGATACAAAAACAAACGTTCCGAAAAAGAGACAATTAACAGATTTTTCATTAAATGTGAATTAGGAATGAGAAATCTAAGAGAATAAATCTTACTTCCAAACTTACGCCTTGTAATTCTTTATGACCTCCTGTATCACTGTTAAATCAACACAACCACTTTCTGAAACCAATGAAAACAAAAACCATAGCAGTGTACACCAAAAAGAAGGGAAGAATAAACTCTTTTAATTCTAGTACGAGTAAAATGGCGATGATAAGCAATTGAAACCCTAATCCAAAAGTAGATACGCTGGTCATCAACCATTTTGGTATGGCTTTACCTTCATTTGCCTTCGGGTCCAATATATAAATGGCTTTATCAAACCCACCGTAGAGTACTTTATATAAGCCAAAAAGAACATTGACATGTTTTTGTGTTTCACCTTCCAGTGCTCTCGGCGTTTTGTGCTCAAAAACGCGACTTGTGGTATCACCTTCTACTTTGTTTCTTAAAATCACGTAATAATAATTGTAAAGTGTACCTTGTAATTGCAATCCCACAAATGCCAGCAAGCATATCCATAAAGGAGTCCGAGCAATATAGGCAATGGAAAGAAAAAAGATTGCGTTCAATAAAATGTCCGCTACTGAATCTAGGTATCTACCTGTGTAGGATGGTTTTTTCTTTACACGCGCAAGTTCCCCATCTGCCGCGTCGAGTATAGATTTCAAAATCAAAAAGAATGCGGCGAGCCAATAATTGCCAACTAAGATAAAATAGGCAGCAATAAGGCCAGAAATGATAAAGCCAATCGTCACATGAATTGGCGTGAAAGCCGTATTCTTTAGGGTGCTTGCAATTACTTTCGCTATATGTCTTCCATAGTCAGAAAGATCAATAAATTTATGCTCTTTTGGTAATTTGGACATGTAAAGTCATATAAAACAGTATTGAGGATTATACCAAATTTTGTTTCTAGTTTTCAATTAAACACTACCTATCGTTTAAAGTTCAGTTTACTTCCCAAACTTCGCCGAGTAATCCACCATACTCTGTTGAATCACTTCCATCGCTATTCTCTTGTTCTGAAATTCTTCGACAACGACAGTTTTGTTTTCCAAAACTTTATAATTTTCGAAGAAACTTCTCAATTCTTTTACCCAATGTTCAGGCAAATCGTCGATGTCGTTGATGTGATTGAAGCTCATGTCGTTGGCGGCAACAGCGATTACTTTGTCGTCCATTTCACCACCGTCCATCATGCGCATCACACCTATTACTTTGGCTTTCACCAAACACATGGGTACGATGTCGATTTGTGAGATCACTAAAATATCGAGAGGATCATTGTCATCACAATACGTTTGAGGAATGAATCCGTAATTCGCAGGATAATTAATCGACGAATACAAAACGCGATCAAGCATTAGCATTCCTGAGTCTTTGTCCAATTCGTATTTGGCTCTACAGTTTTTCGGAATTTCGATGATTCCGTTTACAAATTCGGGTGCATTTTCTCCAATTGAGACGTCGTGCCAAGGGTGCGTATTCATGTGTATTTTTAATTAAAAAATCCTTCCCAATTGAGTTGAGAAGGATTCAAGTACGTTTATAGAGAGATTATCCCCAAATAAGGATGGTAGCTAAAACTCCTAGAGCAACAATTGTGAAAATTGTACCTAAAGCTACGGTTGACTCTTCGAAAAAATTATCTGGCATAGTTCGTTTTTTTACAAAGTTAGAAAAATGATTTAATCTCGGCCACCTGTTAGTCTTAAAAGCGACATAAATAAGTTGATGAAAAGAATGTACAATTGAAGTCCACCAACGAGTGCCAACTTATTTCTTTCGATACCAGATAGCCCGGAATCATTAGAAATACTTTTTAATCGTTGCATGTAATATGCAGTCAATCCAGTAAATACAACTACTCCTAAAAGAGAAATAACCCAACCCATGAAGTTGCTTTGAACCCAAATATTAACAATTCCAGCAATGAAAATCCCAATGAATCCCATATACAGCAAACTGCCCATCTTCGTTAAGTCTGTTTTAGTGGTGTAACCTAAAATAGCCATTCCTGCAAAGGCCCCTGCGGTAATAAAGAAAGTTGTTGCGATTGTTTGACCGGAATAGACCAAGAAAACAGATCCTAAACTTAATCCCATAAGAGCTGAAAAGCCTACAAAAAGAGCCGTTAAAATGCCTAGTGACATTTTTCGATACAGTGTTTGAATCAGCAATCCTAAACCAACTGGCGCGAAGATAACCACATAATAGATAGGTGAAAGACCTCTTTCTGCTGTGACAAAGTATTTCACAAAAAATTCAGGAGTACCTGCCCAAAAAGCTACGATTCCTGAAACAATGAGTGCGCCGAACATATAGGTGTACACACTTCTGAAGAAATCTCGAGAAATCTCTTGCGTAAAACCTTCGTGCGAATGTATTTGATTTGACATAATAATTTATTATATGTTTATAGACAAAGATATTGAAAAAGGAAACGAGAATCTCCTTTTTTGCATTTATTAGTAATTGAATTAATGGAGTCTTGCCTGAATCAAATTAATGAATTCTTTACGCGTAGAATCATTGGATAAGAATAAACCTTTAAACGCACTTGAAGTCGTCGTCGAATTTTGTTTTTGAACACCGCGCATTTGCATGCACATGTGAGAACATTCCAAAACAACAGCTACACCTTTCGGATTTAAAACGCGTTGAATAGCATCGCGTATTTCAATTGTCAATCTTTCCTGCACTTGCAAACGTCGGGCATAGGCATCAACGACTCGAGGAATTTTACTCAAACCTACGATTGTGCCATTTGGTATATATGCAACATGGGCTTTTCCAAAAAACGGCAACATGTGATGTTCGCACATAGAATACAATTCAATATCTTTTACGATAACCATTTCTGAATATTCTTCCTTGAAAAGTGCTTTTCTCAAAAGTGCATCTGGGTCTTGGTCATAACCTTGGGTCAAAAACTGCATAGCTTTAGCTACGCGTTCTGGTGTTTTCTCCAAACCTTCACGATCTGGATTTTCACCTAGTTCTCTTAAAATTTCTTTGTAATGCGCAGCTAGTGATTCTGTTAATTTGTCGTCGTAAATAATTTGTTCTTTCAAGCTATTTGATTTTGTTTATTTATAAACGAAATTGCACTAAAAAGGTTCACCACCTCCCCAATATTCGACGTAGTTGTTTTCCGTTTCTACCAATTTTACCTTTGCAATCTCACCTCCCGATTTGCGAATTGGCTCAACTAAGCGGTCCCAAATACAAATAACTAGGTTCTCCGTTGATGGCAGAATATCCTCCAGAAATGGAACGTCAAGATTCAAATTTTTGTGGTCCAAAACTTCAATGATTTCGTCTTTAACGATTTGACTTAAATCCTTCAAATTAATTACAAATCCCGTATCTGGGTTGGGTATTCCTTTTACAGTAACGTACAAAGTGAAATTATGACCATGCCAATTGTGGTTGGAACATCGACCAAAAACTTCTTCATTTTTTTCTGCCGACCACTTCTCATTCCACAGCTTATGTGCAGCGTTGAAAGTCTCTCTTCTTGTAATGTATACTGTTTTCAAATCACTTATAATTGATGCTTTTGGATAAAGGAAGTGCAAAGTTAGGGAAATATGATAGTAACAAGAACAAAATATGAACAAATCCTTTGTGTACCTTTGTCGCATGGAAGAACGCTTGGATAAGGTTTTGTTGCAGCGTGGACTCGTAACCACGAGAACGCGCGCTGAGGAAATCATTCGTGTACACGGTGTGTTGGTGAATGGAAAGCTGTTGAACAAGACGGGGAAGAAAATCCCAGTTGATGCTGAAATTGAACTTTTGGCGGAAGAAATTCCATTTGTTTCTCGTGGTGCGCTGAAATTAAAGAAAGCACTTGAAAGTTTTAATGTTTCTGTAAAAGGCAAAATCATTTTAGACATTGGAGCTTCAACAGGCGGATTTACAGAAGTTTGTTTGGATGGTGGAGCGAAAAAAGTGTTTTGTGTGGATGTTGGCCAAAATCAGTTGCACCCAAAAATCGCCAGCGACGAAAGAGTCGTTAATTTGGAGAAAACACATGTTAGAGAGCTGAATAGTCGATTGATATCTGAACAATGTGATCTTGTTGTAATTGATGTTTCCTTTATATCACTAGAGAAGGTGTTACCGTTTTTACATCAATTATTGATGAAAAATGCTGAATGCATCGCATTGGTAAAACCGCAATTTGAAGTTGGTAAAAAGAACGTTGGAAAGGGTGGAATCGTTAAGAATAAAAGATTGTACCCTGAAGTAATCGAAAAAATTAAACAAGTCGGGAAATTAAATCATTTGACATACGTATCCCACATTGATTCACCTATTTTAGGAGGCGATGGCAACCAAGAGATCTTAATGTACTTAAAAAGTCATTGGACCTTTAATTTTGAAGGGGTGAAGCTAACATAAATTACCTTTTGCTGATTTTATTTCCTGTTATCTGGCGCTGAAGAGAGCATTTGAATCTATTTACACCAGAATTCCTTTTGTAAAGATGTTTTTGGCTCACACCGCTATTGACCCTTTTTCGCCAAAGATTGAAGCTAGAGCGTTTCAATGAGTTTCGCATTAATGTAATAACATCTGATTCGGAAAATCCAAACTGAAATTCGATGGCTTCAAAAGGAGTTCGGTCTTCCCAAGCCATTTCAATTATACGGTTATGATCTCTGTCAGTTAAAATTGCAAATTGATTCGCCATTATTTCTTTTTTAATGCATCCATTTTATCCAATATATCGTTGGCTTCTTTCACTTTAGCATCGCTAGCGGTCCGGTTGGATGTACTTAATTTATGTGCTTCCGCCATCAGTTTTTCATATTGAGATTGGAGTTTTTCTATCGGAGATTTTGATTTAAAAAATGATAACATAATATTATTTTGAATTAATAACAATTGACCTCGCTAAAAGTTTAATTAAAGAGAAACTCACTGTGCCACTCTGCGGTTAATATTATCTTTGCCCTCAATCATGAAACAAATAGCATTTATCTCAGGAATTGGCACTGATGTTGGAAAAACCGTCGTATCGGCAATTGTTGCTCAATCGTTGGCCGCAAATTATTGGAAACCCATTCAAGCAGGAGATTTAGACAATACAGACAGCATCAAGGTAGCGAGATTGTGTAATGAAACTGTTCATGTTTTACCCGAAAAGTATAGATTAAAGACACCAATGTCGCCTCATGGTGCAGCTGAAATAGACCAGGTTGAAATCAAGAGTTCCGATTTCGAAGTTCCCCATTTTGACAACACCTTAATAATTGAAGGTGCAGGAGGCATGATGGTTCCCTTGCACAACGATGGATTGCTCTTAATTGATGTTCTAGCCGAAAAAAAATGGCCTGTAATTCTTGTTTCTCGGCATTATTTGGGAAGTATCAACCATACTTTACTTTCGGTGGATGCCTTGAAAAAAAGGAACATACCCATTCTTGGAATTATCTATGTTGGAGAAGAGCACCAATCGACAGAAAAGATAATTTCATCGGTTTCACAAATTCCCGTTTTAGGAAGAATACCGATGGTTGATAAAGTGAATAAAGAATTTGTTCAAACTGAAGCAATCAAAATGACCGATGCGAGTAAAGTCGCAACACAATTGAATCAATTTTATGGAAAGTAACAGAAATTCAGCCGTTTGGCCTCCTTTTACTCAAATGAAAACAGCGAAAGAGCCTCTTGAAATTGTTCGGGCAAAAGATGCCTTGCTATATGATAGAATTGGAAAATCGTATATCGATGCGAATTCTTCTTGGTGGGTGAATGTGCATGGACACGGCAACGAATATTTGTCAAAATCGATTCAAGATCAATTCAAAAAAGTAGATCATGTTCTTTTGGCCGGAGTGACCCATGAAAAAGTTGAAGAATTAGCAAAACGTGTTGTTGGAATTTTACCGGATCATTTCACCCGAGTTTTTTTCTCGGATGATGGTTCTACGGCCATTGAAGTCGCGTTAAAAATGGCGTTTCAATTTTGGCACAATCAGGGCATTCCAAAACGAAGAATTGTTGCTTTGGAAGGTGCGTATCACGGTGATACTTTTGGCGCTATGTCGATTGGTCAACGCGGATATTTCAACAAACCGTTTGAGCATTTTTTCTTTGATGTCGATTTTTTAGAATTTCCGACGAAAGAAAAGGAGACAGAAATTTTAGTGAAAGCCAAAGTACTCTTTGAAACAACTGAAATAGCTGGTTTGATTGTTGAACCTCTCGTGCAAGGTGCTGCGGGAATGCGCATGTATTCGGTTGAATTTTTGGATAAATTGGTCGCTTTAGCAAAAGAAAATCAAGTTCAGGTAATTTTCGATGAAATAATGACCGGTTGGGGAAGAACGGGCAAAATGTTCTCCATGGATCATGGAAGTCAGAAACCAGATATCGTTTGTTTGTCGAAAGGATTAACGGGTGGTGTGTTGCCGATGGGATTGACCGTTGCCTCCGATAAAATTTACGAAGCGTTTCTGCACGATGAGACCACAAAAGCTTTGCTACACGGACATTCGTATACTGGAAATCCACTGGCATGTGCAGTTGCTTGTGCGAATATGGATTTATTTGCTAAAAAAGAAACGTGGGAAAATATCGAAAGAATTGTTGAACACCACAAAAGTTTTGCTTCGCGAATTGCAAGTCATTTATCGGTAAGTGAGGTGAGACAAACGGGAACTATTTTGGCCTTGGAGATTAAGACGGGTGAGGCGACATCTTATTTTTCCAGCCTTCGAGATGAGGCGTACGATTTCTTTGTTGAGAATGGGATTTTGCTCCGTCCATTAGGTAATGTGATTTTCTTGAATCCACCGTATTGCACTACAGATGGGGAATTGGGGTATTGTTATGAGAAAATTGAGGAGTTTTTGAATCGTTAATTGAAATTAAGTGTTTGCTCTAAATCATTTTCAAAATCAAAGCGCTTGACTATTTTATCTAAATTATGCCTGACGATATCCAAGTTGTGTGAAGAAAGTTCTGATATAAGATCTTTATTTTTGTATTGCTTTAATAATTCTATCTTCTTGTATTAAAATATCTTTCATCAGCAGTTTCTGAGAGAATTGCTTTTGTCATTGTTTTCTTAATACGTGTTTAAATAGTTATTCAATTTATCCACAACAATGGGGTCATCTTTAGTGTCGAGTTGAGCGTGACAAGAAGCATTAATTATTAAAAGTTGAAGAATCAGATTAGAGGAAAACTGCATAGTTTTTTTTCTGTGGAGTAAGCGAAAACCATACCATTTTCGAAAGGCAGAATAATACCCGTATCTTTGCCCAAAAACACACTCCGTGAAAAGTTTCGAACAGTTAGGGATTCACCCCAATTTTGTAAAAGGATTAAATGAATTAAATATCATCAATTCAACTGAAATCCAAGAAAAAGTGATTCCAATTTTGTTAGAAACCGACCGGGATTTAATCGGTCAGGCGCAGACAGGAACAGGAAAAACAGCAGCTTACGGTTTGCCTTTGTTGGCGAAAGTAGATACTAACGTGAATGAAATTCAAGGTTTGATACTTTGTCCGACAAGAGAATTGGGACAACAAGTCGCTAAACAATTGTTCAAATTCACGAAATACACCGAAAAGATTTTCACAGAAGCCGTTTATGGCGGCGAGCAGATTGACAAGCAAATATCATCCTTACAGCGACCGACTCATATAGTTGTTGCAACGCCAGGTAGATTAATCGATTTGGTAAAACGGAAGGCAATCGATATTCGAAATGTGAAAACTATCGTGCTTGATGAGGCAGATGAAATGCTGAGTATGGGATTCAAAGCTGAATTAGATGAAATCCTTAGCATGCTTCATTCTATTAAGAATAAATGGCTTTTTTCGGCGACGATGCCTGCCGGAATTCAGGATGTAGTTAAAAAACACATTTCTCCAGATGCGCACAATATTAAAGTGAGTGGGAAGAACGTTGTGAACAATAAAATCCAACACAGTTATTTGGTTTGTGAAGATGAGGTTAAATTTTCAGCCTTGCTTTCTTTAATTCGCAGTGAACACAAGAACCAAGGATTGGTTTTTTGTAAAACAAAAGCAGCGACGATTAAATTGACAAAACAATTGTTGTCTAAAAATCTACTTGCAGATTGTATTCACGGAGATTTATCCCAAAAAGAAAGAGACAAAGCAATGCGTGCGTTTAAAAATGGTTCGGCTCAAATTTTAGTGGCAACAGATATTGCAGCGCGAGGAATTGACATTAGCGATTTGGCGTATGTGGCACATTATCAATTGCCAGAAAACGAAGAATATTATACGCACCGGAGCGGTCGTACGGCTCGTGCAGGAAAAGAAGGGTTGTCATTGGCATTTGTCAATCCAGCTGAGATTAAGCATATTCGAAAATACGAGCGTTCGCTAGGAATTAACTTCAAGCAGATTCGAGCAATTTAGTTTTTGGTCAACCACAAATTACCACCTAGATTTTCATGCGAAAGCGGCATTGCCGAAAAAGCACTCTTGTGATGTTTATGGATATATTCTGAAAACAAGATGGTTTCTTAAGCACCGTTGTGCATCAAAAATGCTTTTAGTAAATGATCCTCGTTCAATTCCGCCCTTTGTACACCCATTCTTTTGGGTATTCAAACGGATAAAAAACGTCGTGGAAATGGATGAAAACGCCACTTTTTAACTTCGGGAGAACTTCATATAAATTGCAATAGATTGCTCTACCTGTTTTGAAAACATATATACTGTTGTCGAATAACATATCTTCAGCTTCTGGCTTTTGGTAAAAGTTAAAAGAAACCAACCTTCATCGAACCTTATGACAATGAGCCATTTTTCTTATACAAACTCATGAGAATTAAGTTTGAGAACAAAGCGATTTTTTCAGGGGATTTTAATTCCCGAGCCAAAGCTAGCCCTTTAGTGTACAAGGCAATAGCTTCGGTTTCCTGTCCCATTTTATATGCATCATCACTCATTTCTTCATACAGACGTAATTCGTATAAAGATACATCACTTTGAGATTCATAATGAGGGGCATCTTGGTTTTGTATAATTCCGTAATTCAACATAATTCCTCTTGTGTTATCGTTTCGACAAAGGTTAAAGAACCTGTTTCAAAGTTCATTATTTGTAGAATAATTGTTTTTTATTATTGTATTAACACCGGATTAATTGATCCTTTCACGCAAAGGGGTAATTAAAATCTAGAGTTTTAAGCAGGTCATATGGTCCTAGTTTTTAAGTAGTCAGTTCTTTTTCTATTTGCAGATAGAATCGTATTTTAGCAAAAAAATAAAATCTAACATTAATAAACTGAAATTACTACTCATTGCAACACTTATTGGGTCAACTTCACTTTTTGCCCAAGGAGATTTTGAAGGAGAAATCAAATGGGGTGAACCCATGAAACTGAAAAAAAAGGAATCTGCTCCTATTCCCATTGGTTCTACAACCACCTCCTTTTATTCCAGAAAGTACGAAAAAAAGAAAGTTTTCGTTCAGAAATATAGTTTAAAATCGCTTAAGCTGGAAAAGCAGAGTGAGTTGGATTTGACTTACAAGGACGAAGATTTGTCTATTGTTAATGACTTCGTTTTTGCCAACAAAGTAGTTTTCATTACCACTTATATCGACAAAAAAGCAGAGAAACAATATTATTTTATTCATGAATTGGAGAATGATTCTAAATTAGGTAAACCAAAAGAATTGGCTGTAACTGAATGGGTGAAAATTGGTTTAATGGCTTCGAAAAGAAAGCTTGCTGAAGTAGAAGAAAGTGGTTCGTTTTCTTTTGAGTATATCGTTTCCGAGGATTATCAAACACTTATGGTGTCTTATAAAAATAAAGGGGATTATGAGACCATTTTATTTGACAAGAACTTGGAAGAAGTGGGAAGAACATCCATGGAAATGCCTTTTGAAAATTTCACAAGAACAAGCGCTCGTTTAACACCTTCTGGTAGGTATTATTTGGTTGGATATGAGTTCTCCAAAGGAGAATCAAGTGGAATAATCAAACGAGAAACGGTGGTTCGTGGAGATTATTTTATTCTGATTCACGATGCGGTGACGGGTGAAATGGAAACAGTTGAATTGGACATAAATAAAGATATTTCAGCCTTGGCAGTTAAAGTTTTACCGGATGAAAGCACTGTTGCCTATGGCATGTACTCCAATGAAGGAGCGAAAGGTATTACAGGTGCATTTTTCCAAAAGATGGACAAGAAATATCAGGTTGAATTTACTACGTTAGAAGAATTTGAGGAAGATTTTATTACTCAATTCTGGTCGGATAGACAGAAGAAAAAAGCGGAGAAAAAGAAGAAGAAACAAAATCCAAAGAAACAGGAAGAACCGTCTTTGTACAGTTACATCATGCATGATTTGGCCATCAAGGACAATGGAGACATGGTCTTGTTGGGTGAGCAGTACTATATGTACGTAACGAGTCACACGTACACAGATGCAAACGGAAACTCACACACAACGTATACCTATCACTATATTTACAACGATATTATCGCCGTGAATTGCACCCAGAATGGGGAGGTGACTTGGAAAGAAAAAGTAATGAAACGTCAACATTCTACCAATGACGGCGGATATTTTTCTTCGTTTTTCACCATGGTGCAAGGCAATAATGTTTTCTTGATGTACAACGATAAAGAGGGAAATATGGACGATGCTGAAGAAGCAACGACAGTGAAACAAAAACGCGAGTTGAAAAAAGATAATGTTGCAGCTTTAATTTCGTTTTCGGATGAAGGTGAAACGACAAGAAAAACACTTTTTGATTTCGAAGGCGATTTGTCGAGGAACCTAGTTCCTAAACGATGTATGCTGATGGAGAAAAACGAGATTTTCCTTTTTGCCGAAATGGGGAAAAGAATGAAAGTATTGGGTTTATTGACGATGTAAAGACATTAGAAATTTTGATAAGGGAGTTCAACTAGGGTTCCCTTTTTTATTGAACCGTTTTGTTAAAGAGGAGCCATCAAGTTAAAAATCGAATCTAGCAGATATGTGCGAATCTCATCAGTACCAAAAGCACTTTTGATATGATTACTTTAATTGAATACAAGACTTCTTTCTAATGAAATTGAACGGCAATTTGGGAAAGCTCCCAAACAAAAAAATCCATTCGATGTTCTTTCGAATGGATTTTTAATATAGTGTATATGACCAATCATATTTTAATCGGCGTTTTGTTTTCCAGGTGAATATCTTCCAACATAGAATCCGTAAACTTGAAATGACCTTTTGTCGTAATAACTCTAAAAGTTCCAGATTTCATTTTACTAAATGATTCTAAAAAGAGCCATTTGGTTTTCAATAAAGAAGGATCCTCTGATTTTAAGCTAATGTCGAAGAAGTGAGTACGACCATTTTTCTCTGCTTCTATGTCTGGTGTGATAACACCATCCGTTCCTTTTCTGCGGAAAGTTTTAGGTGTTTCGTATCCTTCAATATCCGCTTTGATATCTTCATATCCTTTTGCCTTTAGATAATTAACGGCTTTTTCAATAAACTCTGTATTTTCTGCCTTTTCTTTTTGTACCATGCTCTTTAGTATAGAATATATACACGAAAGTAGCTAAATAAAAGGGTGTACAGAAGAAAATATGGATTTTAAAATATCTTTATTGCGGCCCAATATTCATATCTAATCAAGAAATAGACTCGATTTACGTCTTTCGTGTCGTTCAGTATGACGATAAATAGATGTAATAAAAATTTAAATAAGATTGGTGCCATAAATGTTTTTATGGTTTTTTATATAATGTTCTTTGTTTGCTGGTAACTTTCTATATTTGGCAAGTAGGGCAATAGAAAGCGATAAACTTTCAAGTTTGCACTGAGCTAAAACGTTGTGTTTTTAATTTATTCAGTTTTAAAAGTCAAATCAACCACATGATGGTGTTTGCAAATAACATTGAACTTTATTAAACAATCTAATGTCCTATTTGCTATATAAAGTGTTGTGTTTAGTAATTCCATATTTCTATGCAGAATAAATACTATAGTAATGGTTCGCTCAAAGATGTCGTCATCCGTCATAATTATTGGAGCGCTGCTCTGTTAGCAGTACCAATGCGATTTATCTCTGGTTCTTTGACAAGTGCGACCATTAGCAATGCTGGCAAAAAAAATTAATTACGAATTAAATTTGTAAAATTTCTTTCAATAAAAAATCATTAGATTCCCAACCTAATGAGATAGATTAGAGGGATAAAACATATATACTACTTCAAGGTTTTTTAAAACTTGATGTCGATTGAGAGTATAAAACAAAACAATATAGATATCTTCAAACTTTAATCAAACAAATTTAAGGCAATGGGCATTAAAATCACAGGAACGGGATCGTATATTCCAACGGAAGTTGTATCGAATTTAGACTTTGCGAACCATGTTTTTAGAAATGAGGATGGCTCAAAGTTTCCACATTCGCCGGAAGTCATAGCTGCTAAATTTTTGGAAATTACGGGAATTGAGGAACGTAGATATGTCGATAAAGGACTCGTAACTTCTGATATTGCCTCCATTGCAGCAAAGAAAGCCATTGCGGATGCACAAGTCGTTCCGGAAACATTGGATTACATCATTTTTGCGCATAATTTCGGTAATGTCCAACACAAAAAATTACAAACCGATATTCTCCCAAGTTTGGCTTCAAGAGTAAAACATGATTTGAAAATTAAAAACCCAAATTGTGTTGCGTATGATATTTTATTTGGCTGCCCGGGTTGGGTAGAAGGGGTCATTCAAGCACAAGCCTATATTCGGGTAGGAATGGCGAAAAAATGTTTGGTGATCGGTGCAGAAACTTTGTCGAGAGTTGTGGACAAGTATGACCGAGACAGCATGATTTATTCGGATGGGGCAGGAGCAACTATTGTGGAAGCAACCGACGAAGAAGGAGGAATTCTTTCCCATAATACAGCAACTTATGCGTATGATGAAGCATATTTTTTATCGTTCGGACCTTCGTTCAACAGAGAGATGAACCAAGACGAACGTTATATTAAAATGGAGGGGCGTAAAATCTATGAATTCGCTTTAACGAAAGTTCCATTGGCGATGAAACAGTGTTTAGACAAAGCCAACATTCCTATCGAAAAAATATCGAAAGTGATTATTCATCAAGCCAATGAGAAAATGGATGAAGCGATAATCGGACGATTTTACAAACTTTTTGGCTCCAAAGTGCCGGAAGGAATCATGCCCATGAGTATCCATAAATTAGGAAATTCGAGCGTAGCAACTGTTCCTACTTTGTACGATTTGTTGCTTCGTGGTCAAATTGAAAACCAATCCATTAAAAAAGGAGATACTTTATTGTTTGCCTCAGTTGGTGCAGGGATGAATATAAATGCCTTTGTTTACAAAATGTAATCATTCGTCACCCCAACCTGAAATCTCCTCATTGGTCCACAATTCTGGAAAGAATTTTCGTTGTTGAAATTTCGGGCGCAAGTATTTCTTCCATTCGGAACCATCTGTCGCTGCTTTGTTTTCCCCTTTTTTATCCAAATAAGTTCTGGCTGTGTTTAGATGAACCATAGGCCATTCCACATTGTAGAGATTATCGAATTCGCGCATTATTGCCACCAATTCTTTTGATGCATTAGAAATTTGAATGACTTTTTCTTCAATCGTATTACCTTTCATTTTCGTGGCAAGCGCCATGAACTGATCTAGGTACTTTCCTTCAAACTGACGAAGTGTCAATGATTTTTTACCGGTTTGGCGGTTCATTCCTGCATCTTTCCAATAAATGTGCTCGAAATATTCTTCCAAGCTTGGGTTGGTTGGCAATCGTTTTTTCCCTTCCTCGTTGATGAGGTTCGGTGAGCGCGTGCAATAAATTTCAATAAATCGAAATTGAGCACTTTGAAATCCGCTAGCTGGAGCAAGAGTAGCACGGAAAGTACTGTAATCATCATAATCCATTCCTTCGCTCATAACACCGAAAGAAGTAATCAACATGGCGGTATATCGATTCAACCGTTTGATTTTCCCAATCAAAAATTCTTCTGAAATCTTTTCTTTTGCAACAGTTTGTTTGATTTCGTGTACCATCAATTTCAGCACCAACTCCGTTACTTGGTGGTACATAATGAAAATCTCTTCGTCTTTAAAATCAGTCCGTGGTTTTTGCAGGGAAAGTAGTGTGTCCCAAATTGAAATTAGAATTGTCGCCTAGTTTTATTTGTAAAAGGTGAAACACTTCCTGTTCCACCAAAGTTTACATCCATTTTACCTAGTTAAACATAAAGAGGGAAGGACCGCAAATCGCCAAGAACAACGAATCCTTTGCGCAATTGCAATTGATTTCGCGTTAAAGCGGTAATTGTACCTGCACCAAAACTTTACTCAGGACAATATAATATGTCAGCATAAGCAGAAATCCAATCATTGACTGCAATCGTAGAGGACAATTGGAAAGAGTGAATAACCATTTCGCTTACTTCTTTACCAACTTGATTGTTCGAAGTCGGGTGGCGCATGAGGTCCCCAAATTTATCAGCGTATTACTTTTTTGATAATCGAAGATGCAATAAACTGATTTTTTACCAGCCTCGAGCTCGTCTTTTTTCTATGTTTTCAATCAACTTTTCACGCACCTTATCTCTAACTGGTATTTCCATTTCAGTTGCTATAGAACTCAGTGCTTTTTTAGCGTTTTTATAATCTAAAAAGTCATATATTTTTATCCAACTTCCTGATTTGGAAAGAATCGCGATATCGTATGTGACTGCTTTTATTTTTCCTTGATTTGGCAAAACATAACCAACCATTCCTACAGTACCAAAGGTTTGCGAACTTCCTGAGGATAAATGCAATTGTGCTAATTTCGGCGTCTCAAGTGATTTCCATCGGCCAATTTTAATCCAAAAAAAGGAACCATATTTTCGAAAGATCATTTTATTTAGATCAATTTCTAATCCATTTGTTCCAGAAACCAAAATCAAGCTAATTCCAATAATCGGCGCTCCAATAAATGGGAAATATTCTGGAAATCCTTTGTAATGAAGTATGACGGATAGAATTACACCAAAGGCAAATCCCAGTATTCCAGGGATTAAATAGTTGTTCGTAAAACCTTCGTGAATTATTATCTTTTTCAAGCAGTTAATCTTTGACAAATTTTAAAGTGGTCCTGTCAGTGGAGGTGGTAATATCTAAAATGTACAACCCTTTTGGTAAATGTTCAATACCTACTTTATTGAACGTACCTACCTGGGAAAGAACCGTATTTCCCAACAGGGATCGAATCTGTAACGACTGAACGTCCTTGCTGAAATTTAACGCATGAGTCGCTGGATTGGGGTAACTAAAAAAGTCATTTTTTAGTTCTTTCAGGCCAACCAAATCAGCAATGCCTACAATCAAACTATCGCTTATGCAGCAGCCAATTGAGTCGGTGAAAGAAGTTGAAATATAGTGTATACCAAAACCTAAATTGTTCGCAATAATTAGCGCAGTGTCGTTCACCGTTCCTATTGACCAATTATAGTTCGAATAACCAGTTGGACAGCACAAAATGAGCGTGTCGGCTATATCGATTATTGTGTCATTTCCAAGATTTAATGCCGTATTGCTCACGTAGGCAGTTACAGGAATTTTCCCTGTGGAACAATCACCTACAGGTCGATTACCGTAATGAAAATAAGCACCACAATTTAAATCGCGCGGATAATAGTTATTGAAAAAATTAGTGCTTACACCGCTTCCAGTTATAATTTCGATTTCATTTGTTGATCGAGAAATAGGACTCGGTATTGTTTTATAAGAGATTTTTGAATTGGGGTTCGTCATTTGAAAATAAATCCCCAAGGTATCGCCATTAAAGTGATATATTTCCAAGAGCGACATCCGTGAAATTATCGGGATCTATAACATTAACGGTGGTTGTACCAAGAAGTGTCCATGCAGATGATGTCAATTCAAATCCTAAGTGAGAACCCGTTTTCGTGTAAATTTCAATCTGCTGGTTTCCTGGTGTATTTATTTTAACAAAAAAGCTATCCAATTGGAGGTCTTGATGGGCGACCAAATCAATCATAGCGCCATTCCAATTAATGTTTGAGTTTAAGGTTGTTTCGATTTCATCGCGGTAAAACAAATCTCCACGCACTGCTTCAGCATAGTAGGTTGTTGTATTGGTAAGAAGTCCAGTGGTGAAGTTTTGACCAAAGCCAATCGGAATGGAATCCGTTATGGAATTGTACCAAAAAACGGTGTCTTGGGAATTCGTGTTTGCAAACAATTGTCCGTTTCCATTCGAACAAAGTGAATCAGGGATAGAAACCAAGGTTGGATGTCCGAGAGACTCCAGTGAAATTTCAAGTGAATCATTGTAGGAAATAGTATCTGCAGGTAGATTAAAATGTGCTAGGATGGAATAATTACCTTCTTCGAATAGGTTCACGTAAAAATTCAAGGTATCTATTTCACAAGAATTCAGACCGCCGTTTAACGATAGAGTATCTGAAAAGAATGTTCCACTTAAGGTATTTTGTCCTTCAATTAGTATGGCGAGATTCGCAGTGTCTGAGATGCCAACATTAGCAATTACCAAGGAAAAATACGTAAGTGAATCTCCACAACCTACAAATCCGTTCGGCGAAATGTCGAGAATCGCATAATCAACGGAAGGGAGAGGAGAATACACCGCGGAAGGAATATTCGCAGAGATTACACGTTGATTTAAAATGGCATGTCCAGCATCGCTTAAATGAGTTCCATCACCCGAATCATAAAATGGATCAATTGAATGGTTAGGAAGGGCAATCGTCGTCCAGAAATCTATGGTGTTTGGCGAATAAAATAGAAGAATAGAATCTTTTATCTCAAATTGCAATTGTCTCAATAGCGAATCAGTATAATTCTTAGGTTGAGTAGTACAAATCCAAATAGGAACAGAAGCAGAATTTGAAAAGGCAACGATGGAATCCAAATTGTCCATTTGTTCTTGGTAGGAATAGCCATTTGATACATCGTTGGATGGCATATTGACAATTATCGCTTCTGGGTCAAGGTCTAAAGCGGCCGAGATGTTTTTATTCACGTCTGGATTTGGTCTGTTTGGCGGTGGCACGAAACTAGTTCGCATAATTCGATAGGTCGTATAACCACCTTGCGCCAAATTTATGACCTCGTTATTCGGATTGATGGACAACAAATAATCCTCATATCGGTTTACCCAAGCACTATCGGAAGTCGAAACGCTAGCACCGGCGGCGGTTGACGAACCTAAAACAACTACACGAATAGCATTTTGTGCGACACAAGGATTGATTAATTGAGCTTGCGTATCCATTGCAAATGACACGAGGACAATTAGAAGTTTTAGAAAATTCGAGAATTTGACCATGTACTGTGAAATTAAGGAAAAATAGAGAGACAAGGCAAACAGTTTAAAAAAGTCCAAATTATATCCATTTTTGAATCAATTTTCACTGTTTCTCAACCAACCTACAATTCTACTTTTGTCAATATACCAATTGTTGTCTGATCTATGTTTTAAGTCAATTCGCTCACGGCTATTTCCTCTTTTCCCAGGATTTTGCTGAATGATTTCTATTTCATTTTCAAATACTTCTGAAACAATAGCAACATGACCGTAACTTCCTCCGTCCATAACAATTAGGTCGCCCACTTGAGGTTTTGAAATACTTGGATTCGTAAATTGAAGTAAATTCCGAGCTACATTCATTTTTCCATCGGAAACCATTGGGTCGAAGAAACTCTTCGCATGTCCATAAGAATTAGGCATTCGGTGCTTGTAATGCTCGAAATAGTATCGTTTCACAAATTCTACGCATTGGTATTTCAGACCGATGTTGTAGCCGTCAATCGTTGTTCGCCCTTTTACATTTCCCGTTTCACCGTTGTAAAAGACTTCCACTCCGTTTAAACTATCGATGGCTTGTCCAAAAACAAATGCGCTGTTTTTCGAGAGATATTTGTTGCCTTGAAATGCTCCAAAGGCAATAATTGCAAGAAGTATTGACCAAAAAAGTGTTTTTTTCACAAAGTGAAATTACTAAATCAATTGGTTTATTGAGCACCCTTTAGTTATAGGTGAGTTGGGATTTATGCCAAATTCATATTATAATAAACAATTCATAAGAAAAAAAGAAAGATTAATGGAGTTTGAAAATAATAATGAGTCTGAATGTTATCTAACATTAATTGAAAAACCATTTCGTGTATTTTATTTTAATGAATTAGTAAAACAAAACGGAATAAAAAAGTTATCAAAAAGATATTGGAAATTAATATCTTTTTTGTGGACTAATAGTGAAAAAATCTTTCAAAATAAAGAAATATGGGATGAGCTATTAAGAGATAAAACAAATTCTCATTATTTTATGGAAATGTAAAACGTCAGCCTAATGTTTACCGATTAAGAGATAAAGTGAATTTAGTTACACGATTTTAACCAGAATATGGGAGATTATCGCACATTTTTTCCCATTTTTAATCAATAATTAATCAAACCAACAATGATTCCCACAAATTTCGAAGAATATCAAAAAGCATATCACGCAAGTATTAATAATCCAGAACTTTTCTGGGGTGATTTTGCCAAGCGGGAATTTGATTGGAATAAACCTTGGGATAATGTCCTTTCAGGTGATATGGCTTCAGGAAATGTGAAGTGGTTTGAAGGTGCAGAATTGAACATAACTGAAAACTGTATTGATCGACATTTGGCCAAAAAAGGAAATCAGACGGCCATCATTTTCGAAGCAAACGATCCAAAGGAGAAAGCCCTCCATATTTCTTACAATGATTTATCGAAAAATGTAAATAAAACGGCCAATATGCTGAAAAGCATGGGCGCCAAAAAAGGAGATCGAATATGTATTTATATGCCGATGGTTCCGGAATTGGCTTATGCTGTTTTAGCATGTGCAAGAATCGGGGCAATTCATTCAGTTGTTTTCGCCGGATTCAGTGCAAAAAGTTTGAGCGATAGAATTAATGACGGCACCTGCAATATTCTTCTGACCGCCGACGCTGGATTTCGTGGTACGAAGGTGACTGAATTAAAATCTATCGCAGATGAAGCGCTTGAGGTATGTCCAACTATAAAAAAGGTAATTGTTCTAAATCGTACGAATACGAAAATTGATATGAAATTGGTTAGAGACCATTGGTGGCATGAAGAGTTTTCCAAAGCAAGTACCGATTGCGAGGCAGAAATCATGAATGCTGAAGATCCGTTGTTTATGTTGTACACGTCTGGCAGCACAGGCAATCCGAAAGGAATGGTGCATACATGTGGTGGATACATGGTATATACGAATTACAGTTTTCGTTCTGTTTTCCAATACAAAGAAGGTGATGTTTATTGGTGTACAGCAGATATTGGTTGGATCACAGGACACAGTTATATTCTTTACGGGCCGCTGACCGCTGGTGCAACAACGATTATGTTTGAAGGCATACCGTCCTATCCAAACAACGACCGATTTTGGGAAGTAGTAGCAAAACACAAGGTGAATATTTTCTACACTGCACCCACCGCAATTCGTGCTCTTCAAATGTGCGATTCTGCCTTGGTTGAAAAACACGATTTAAGTTCGCTTAAAACATTAGGAACGGTCGGCGAACCAATCAATATCGAAGCTTGGGAATGGTATGACGAAAAGATTGGAAAGAAGAACTGTCCGATTGTAGACACCTGGTGGCAAACTGAAACTGGTGGCATTATGATTTCACCTTTGACAGGAGTCACGGAATGCATTCCCACTTTTGCCACCTTGCCGTTACCTGGAATTCAGCCTTGTCTTCGTGATGAAACCGGAAAAGAAGTTATTGATGAAGGTGAAGGACGTTTGTTTATGAAATTTCCGTGGCCAAGTATGGCGCGAACTATTTATGGTGATCACCAACGTTACATGGACACCTATTTTAGTGCCTATAAAGGAAATTATTTCACCGGTGATGGCGCAAAACGCGATGCGAAAGGCAATTATCGAATTACAGGCCGAGTGGATGATGTAGTCATTGTCAGTGGACATAATTTAGGCACGGCAGAAATCGAAAACGCACTAGACGAACATGAATCCATTGTCGAAGCAGCTGTGGTTGGTTATCCCCACGACATAAAAGGCAATAGTATTTATGCATTTGTCACCTTGAAAGATATCACGATGGTTCACGATGAAGCGACGTTAAACAACCTACGACAAGAAGTCCTAGATCTTGTTTCCAAGATTATCGGTCCAATTGCCAAACCAGAAAAAATTCAATTCACCACCGGACTTCCAAAAACACGAAGCGGAAAAATAATGCGTCGAATTCTCCGAAAAATTGCTTCCAATGAATTGGATTCTTTGGGTGATATATCGACTTTACTGAATCCAGAATGTGTTGAAGATATTATTGAGAATCGATTGTAGAAAGAATGATTTCTATACGTTTACCAAAATGAATGCCGTTGCATTCGACAAGCTCAGTCAGCTCTTAATCTAATCAGAGGTCTGAGCCTGTCGAAGATCGAAATGAAACCTCCGCGTACTCTGCGAAATTCTCCGTGTTCTCTGCGGTTAATTTCTTAATTTCGTCCAACAAAGCATGAAAAATAAAAAACCAAAATTCTATGTCGTCTGGGCAGGTCATCGCATCGGTGTTTTTACTTCGTGGGCCGAATGTCAAAAGCAGATAAACGGTTATCCAAAGGCTGTTTACAAATCTTTTTCAAGTAGAGCAGAGGCAGAGGCAGCCTTCAAAGGATTTAGTCACGATTACATTGGAAAAGATGTAAAAGAAAAGAAAAAAGAACTTACTCCTGCAGAAATAGCAAAATACGGCAAGCCAATCGAAAATAGCATTACAGTTGATGGAGCTTGTAGTGGAAAAACAGGTTTTTCAGAGTACCAAGCCGTTCATATTGCTGAAGGAACTCCGGTTTTTCATCAAGGTCCTTTCGAAGATGGGACAAATAATATCATGGAATTTTTGGCACTTGTGCACGCGTTGGCCTATTGTAAGCAACACAAACTCGATTTACCGATTTATTCCGACAGTAAAATTGCCATGAGTTGGGTGAAAAAGAAAACCCAAAGAACCAATCATCCACGCAGCGCAAAAAATCAGAAGATATTTGAAATGCTGGATCGCGCCGTCAAATGGCTGAACGAAAATCAATACAAAAATCCCATCCTTAAATGGGAAACCAAAGCATGGGGCGAAAACCCAGCTGATTTCGGCAGGAAATAGATTATCAAGTTAAAACATTCGGTTCTGTCGCATCTAATTTAGTATTATTTCTGCGAATGAAGTTGGTTTAATCTCTTCTTCTTCTTGGTGGTCTATTCCCACCATCGCGTTTCGGTGTGTTTGAACCTCCAGACTCACCACGATTTCCGCTTCCTCGGTTTCCACCGCCACCGCCGTGAGAACTCTTTTTCGATTGAAAATCACGTCGTCCTTTGTTATGCTGACCCTTTGGTTCTTTTTTAGGTATAGGTGCGTTCGGATCCAACTCAAAAGGATTGTCCTTCATAATTGGAACTTTCTGTCCGATCAATTTCTCGATATCGCGTAAATATGCTTTTTCTTCCTGATCACAAAAAGAAAGCGCTGTTCCACTTGCTTTCGCACGACCTGTTCTACCAATTCGGTGAACATAAGTCTCAGAAACATTCGGTAAATCATAATTAATCACTAAAGGCATGTCCGAAACATCAATTCCACGAGCAGCGATGTCTGTTGCAACAAGCACATTCATTTCGCCATCTTTAAATGCTCCAAGCGCCTTTTGACGTTGAACTTGTGATTTATTACCATGAATAGCAGCAGCTGTGATTTCGCTTTTCTTTAATATTTTGACGATTTTATCTGCACCATGCTTCGTTCTCGAAAAGACTAAAGTTGCTCCTTTGTTTTCCGTTTTCAAGAGGTGAACCAATAACTTCGATTTGTCTCCTTTCGAAACGAAATAGATGCCTTGTTCCACCTTTTCAGCCGTAGCTTGTTCTGGTTGAATATCTACTCGTTCGTAATCGCCTAAAATCTGTGTCGACAATTCAGCACTTGCTTTCGGCATGGTCGCTGAAAAGAACAAAGATTGACGTTCACGAGGAAGCATCTTGATGATTTTCTTGATATCGTGAATGAAACCCATGTCTAGCATTTGATCCGCTTCATCTAAAACGAAATATTCAATATCGCGAAGAGTAATGAATTTTTGAGAAATCAAATCGAGTAATCGTCCTGGTGTTGCGATCAATACATCAATACCTTGACGTAATCGAGCCGTTTGAGCACCTTGCTTCACACCTCCAAAAATTACGGTGTTTCTCAACTTGGTATACCTCGAATATTCTGTAAAATTTTCTTCAATTTGAATCGCTAACTCACGCGTAGGAGTTACGACTAGTGCTTTTATTTTTCGTTGTCTGTTGTTTTCGTTGTGCTCTTTTGCTAGCATCTGAATGATAGGAATAGCGAACGATGCCGTTTTTCCTGTACCAGTTTGTGCACACCCAAGCAAGTCTTTTCCTTTCAATAGAATAGGTACAGATTTTTCTTGAATTGGTGTTGGGGTTTTGTAGCCCTTTTCTTCGAGGGCTTGTAATATAGGATCGATGATCCCTAAATCTTTAAATGTCATTTAGTTGTTTTATTCCTTCAAAGGTACGGTAAAAAGATTTAGAGATGTGAGAGTAGAGAATAGAGTTACAATTTGATCATTACTTTTCATCTTCCCTCACTCAGCTCTAAAAGCAATGCGATCACTGTTCTATTCCCTTGACCTCTCGAATCTATTTACTATTGTTCAACAAATTCAGGATCTCATCCAATTTTGGTGAAAGGATAATCTCTGTTCTTCGATTGGACGCTCTACCTTCTGCTGTTGTATTATTGCCTTTTGGAAAATGCTCACCACGACCCGCTGGAGTTACTTGCTTCGGATTGACTTTATAATTCCAAGTCAAAATACGCACAACTGAAGCAGCGCGCGCTACACTCAAATCCCAATTGTCTTTGTACAGAGCAGTTTTAATTGGAATGTTGTCAGTGTGACCTTCAACTTGAACATCAATATCTGGATTTTTCAACAAAACATCTGCTAAGAGCTTTAATGCTTCCGCACCTTTTTGCTCTAAGTCTGCGCTTGCCGATTTAAACATCAATTTGTCGGACATCGATACATGAACTTTTCCATTTATGACGTCAACTGTCAACTCATCCGAATTGAATCCAAGCAAAGCCTTGCGTAAAATGTCGTTCAATCGGTTGGTTATTGAATCTTGACGATTTAAAATTGATCGCATGTTCGCAATCTCCCTCTCACGTGCTTTGATTTCCATTTCTCTTTCTTCCAAAGTTTTGGACATTTCGGCTTGTTTGCTTGAAGATGAATTCGTTAATGCATCATATTTCGTTTTCCAACTATCCGTTGCATTAACTTGATTATTTAGAGATGTCTTTAAATTCATAACATCTGAATTCAATTCACCTATTTCCTTGTCCTTTGAATCATTTTCTACACATAAACTATCTCTCTGCGAAACGCTATAAATCAGTCTCTTAGAACCTTTCAGTTTTTTTTCTGGTGTTTCTCCGCAGTTATAAACGGGCGCACAAGATTGTAGGATTATCGCAATAATCGCTAAGGGTAAAAGATATCTTTTCATACTTTTTGAATTGTTTTTACTATTGTACTTTAATTTCGAATGGAAGTTTCACTTCACTTTTAAATTTAGCTTTTTTTAAGGAAGATTCCTATTACTTTTGTAACATGTCATCTCTATATAATTTCTCCTATCAAACGCCAAATGGTGAGGTTCATTCTTTTGAAGAACACAAAGGGAAAGCCGTTTTAATTGTCAATACAGCTACTCAATGTGGGTTAACGCCACAATTCAAGGGGCTGCAAGAATTACATGAACGATATGCAGACAAAGGATTGGTTGTTCTGGGCTTCCCTTGTAATCAATTTATGAGACAAGAACCTCTGAATGATGCAGAAATGGAGCAAGCCTGCGAGAATAATCATGGAGTTACTTTTCAATTGACGAAGAAAATTGAGGTAAATGGAAAAAATGCTGATCCACTTTACAAATATTTGAAAAAACAAAAAGGTGGATTTATTTTCTCCAGAATCAAATGGAATTTTGAGAAGTTTTTAATTGATTCTAATGGCAGTGCAGTGAAACGTTTCGCACCAAATGTGAAGCCAAAAGACTTAGAAAAAGATATTAAGAAATTGATTGAGCCACAAGCCTAAAGTCATCTCGTTTCTTCAATTGAACTTAGAATAATTTTTCCCGCTTCACGAATTTCTTCTTCGGAAATCGTCAAAGGTGGACTCAGCCTAAAACTATTTGGGTGGGAAAGAAACCAGAAACTAATCAGTCCTTTGTCAAGACATTTTTTGACCACTTTTTCAACGCGTTCAAAGCTTTCCATGTCAAAAGCGAACATCATGCCTTTTCGTCGAACAGCTTTGATCTCTGGATTTGAACAAATCATTTCTTCCAATAATTGACCAAGCTCTTCTACTTTATTTAAGTCGATTTCGGATTGCAGAACCTCCAAAGTAGCGGCCGCAGCCGCGCAAATCACTGGATTTCCACCAAAAGTGGTAATATGGCCGAGCATAGGATTGTAGGTGAATTCCTTCAGATTTTCTTGAGACGCAACGAGAGCTCCAATTGGCATTCCACCCCCAAGAGCTTTTCCAAGCGTCAGTATATCAGGAATAACGCCAAAATGCTCGAAAGCGAAATTCTTCCCTGTTCGGCCTATTCCACATTGTATTTCATCGAAAATCAACATGGCACCAACTTCAGTACAACGCTTTCGTAAATTCTTTAAGAATTCAAGATTTGGAATTCGAACTCCAGCATCGCCTTGAATGGTTTCCAAGAAAACTCCCGCTGTATTTTCTGTGATTTGAGAAAGGTTGTCGAGATTATTGTGTTCTATGAAACGAACATCTGGGAGTAGGGGACGAAACTTTATCTTCTTTGTTTCATTGCCAGAAATGGAAAGTGATCCATTTGTACTGCCGTGATAAGATCCTCGAAAGGAGACAATTTCAGTTCGACCCGTAACTCGTTTTCCCAATTTAATGGCCGCTTCGTTCGCTTCAGTTCCCGAATTTACAGGATACACACAATTCAAAGAACCCGGGAGGATTTTTGTTAATTCTTTGGAAAATGCTAAAGTGGAATCTTGAATAAACTCGCCGTACACCATGACATGAAGATGCCGATCGACTTGGGATTTAATAGCTTGAACTACTTTAGGATGACAGTGACCAATGTTGTTCACGGCAACACCAGCAATCATATCCATGTATCGCTTGCCGGATTTATCGTAAATGTAAATTCCTTCCGCTTTATCCACCTCGATGAGGTAGGGAAAAGGGTTCGTTTGACCTTGAAATCGAAGGAAATCAAGCTCGTTCATACTTAGGCTTTTCTTGCTATTGCTCGTTCAGCTGCTTTCACAACATCCGCTGTGTCAATTCCATATTTAGTCATCAACTCCATTGGATCACCAGATTCACCAAAGCTATCTTCAACTCCAACATATTCTTGAGGTGTAGGCATTTTACTCGCTAAAACTTGAGCAACCGAATCACCAAGCCCACCATTTTTCATGTGTTCCTCTGCCGTAACAACACAACCCGTTTTTTCAACAGATTTTAAAATGGCAACTGTATCCAAAGGTTTTATAGTGTGCATGTTGATCAGTTCAGCTTTGATGCCTTTCTCCGCAAGAATTTTGATGCCTTCAATTGATTTCCATACCAAATGTCCGCAAGCGATAATAGTTACATCACTTCCTTCCGCTAAAACATCAGCTTTTCCGATGATAAATTGAGCATCAGGTTTCACGAAAATCGGCATAACAGGTCGACCGAATCGAAGATAAACTGGCCCGTCATAGTCCGCAATTGCAATAGTCGCTTGTTTCGTTTGATTGAAATCGGCAGGAACTATAACCGTCATGTTCGGAAGCATTTTCATCATTCCGATGTCCTCCAAAATTTGATGCGTTGCACCATCTTCACCAAGAGTTAATCCTGCATGAGAAGCACAGATTTTCACATTCTTTTTCGAGTATGCAATCGACTGGCGAATTTGATCGTAAACACGTCCAGTTGAAAAGTTAGCGAATGTTCCTGTAAATGGAATTTTTCCACCAATTGTCAATCCGGCCGCCATGCCCATCATGTTTGCTTCTGCAATTCCAACTTGAAAAAATCGATCCGGAAAGTCCTTTTCGAAGGCATTCATTTTTAATGATCCCGTCAAATCAGCACAAAGTGCAACAACGGCTTCATTTTTCTTTCCTAATTCATGCAATCCTTCTCCAAAACCTGAGCGGGTGTCTTTGTTACCTAGTATCTCGAATTCCATTTGTTTCTGTTATAAATTTACGCTTGTTGTTTTATTAGAATATATTCTTATTTCAGTTTCCACCGTTTGACTTGCGGAACGTCCATCTTTGTGTCGGTAGACCACTTTATAGCTGCCGGGTTGTAAATACCACTGTCCACTTCTTGCGGCCAAATCCAGGTTACAAACCCAATCAAAAGTACCAACCCCATTTTTCACAAAAATCTGCCCGACAATTTCACGTCCCGTTCGGTAACTAAATGAGCCAGGAGCTTCAATATCAATTGTCGTTGTGCTGCTTTGAGAAATTTCTACTTCTTGATACACCCTCGGAAGTGTGAGTATTTCTACTTTATATTTTCCTACGATGTATTTGTCGGTTGAATTTATTTGTTGAACATTTATGGTCTTATGATCATTTTTCAACATCACACGAGTTTCTATGCTATAAGGTCGATTACTGTATAATAATCTACATTTTAAATAGCCTTGAGGTGCATCAACGACGATAATGTTGTGCGTGTTTTTTTGAAGAATGATTCCTTTCTTCTCAATTTTCGGAATGGTATTGACCACCAAATCGTAGTTCATTTTTGGATCAATATTCAAGGTATCTGGGTTGCCAAACTTATTGATCGTATGCATGTAGGTATACATCAATTGCTTCGTTCCAGCTTTGTACAAAAACATTGTCACGTTCGTTTCTTTCGGTGCACCTTGAATATCGTTCAAGTTGATTTGAACTGTAGTATTTAGCACGGCCTTCGATACCACATTCTTCAATACATTTTTAAATGCATCTTTCGTTTCCGCTTCTGAATAATTTCCGATACAATTGAATTTTTCCAAATAAGATAGATCGAGTCCCAATCCAATAACGAAGGGTGTAATAGTGACCCCTTTATCTTTTAATTTCTGAGCAATAACACAAGGATCGTTGTCACAAGCTTCTAAACCATCAGTGATAAGAATAATTACATTACGTGTTGTTTGATCCGGAAAATCGTCTGCCGCTGCTTCTAAAGAGCGAGCAATAGGGGTTGTCCCTTTCGCCTGAATCGATTTGATTCTGTATTTTACTTTATCGAAATTATTAGCTGAAAAGGGAACTTCCAACTTTGTATCATTACAATCTTGATAGGTAGCCGTGATGGGAGATTGATGTCCGTATACGCGCAAAGCAATTTCCAGATTTGGGACATCCTTTAAGCTATCAACTGTGGCAGCTAATAATTCCTTCGCCGATTGGATTCTCGTCTCCGTTCCCCATCGTGAATTCATACTATTCGAGGCATCCAAAATGAAAAGGATACGTGTTTTTTCTTGCGACCAGCTAAGCTGAACAAAAAAACAAAATAATATGATGAGTATATGTTTCAATTAATAATCTCCAAGTGTTTCTTCCAATTGACCTAAAGCATCAGCAAGTTGTTCGTCGTTCGGTGCGACACCATGCCATTTATGAGATCCCATCATGAAGTCAATTCCCTGTCCCATTTCGGTTTTCATTATGATAACAATTGGTTTGCCATTTCCCGTCATGCTTTTTGCCTTTTCGAGTGTGCTTTTGATCTCGTCCACATTGTGACCATCCATTTCTAGCACTTCCCAACCAAAGGCTTGCCATTTTTGTGCCAAATTGCCTAAAGACATTACATCTTCAAGATCTCCATCAATCTGTCTACCATTATAATCAATGGTTGCGATCACATTGTCCATCTTTCTTGCTGCAGCATATATAGCCGCTTCCCAAATTTGACCTTCTTGCAATTCACCATCTCCGTGAAGTGTATAAACAATCGATTTATCCCCATTCAATTTTTTCGCTTCTGCCGCCCCTAATGCTACGGAAAGACCTTGTCCCAGAGAACCCGAAGCCATTCGAACCCCAGGTAAATTTTTATCCGTAGAAGGATGGCCTTGAAGTCTTGACGAGATTTTACGAAAAGTAGCCAATTCTGGAGCTGGGAAATATCCAGCTCTTGCAAGTATGCTGTACCAAACGGGAGAAATATGTCCATTCGATAAAAAAAACAAATCTTCACCCTGACCATCCATACTGAAATTGGCTGAATTATGTTTCATTTGGTGAAAATATAAAGTAGTTAAGAAATCCGTACAGCCCAACGATCCCCCAGGATGACCTGATTTAACAGCTGCAACCATTCGTACGATATCTCTTCTTACTTGAGAGGCAATTCTTTTTATTTCTTTTGTTTCCATGCTAAATGTGAGATGAATTTTCCTTCGAACAAAAGTAACCATCATTTCACAAAAGAGAGGTGGTAAATAGCTCAGAAAGGTGAACACAATGGTTCTTTTATCAACAATTCTAGTCTTTATAGTTTTAGAGTATTTTACATCTATAATCGTTGGATATTTCGTATTTTTAAAGAAAAAAATGAAGAATATTGGAGTCAATGGATTTGGTAGAATTGGTCGATATTTCACTAGAATTGCTCTGGAAAGGGATGACATTCAAGTAATGGCAATCAATGATTTAGCAGACATTAAAACGATTGCTCATTTGTTTAAATACGATAGTGTTCACGGTCAATTGAAGTATGATTTTAAAATTGAAGGACAAAAACTAGTTTTAGAAAACGGAAAAGAGATTACGTTTACTCAAGAGCGGGAGCCGAATAAAATTGGTTGGTCAAATTTTGGAGTAACAACTGTTGTAGAATGCACAGGGATATTTAGAACGGACGAATTAGCCAAGTTACATTTGGAAGGTGGAGCCCAAAAAGTGGTCCTTTCTGCACCGGCAAAAAGCGAAATGCGAACGATTGTACTGGGAGTGAATGATGAAGAATTGAATTCTGATGATATTCTGATATCGAATGCCTCATGTACAACCAACAATGCAGCTCCTTTGGTTAAAGTGTTGAAAGAGATTCTTGAAATTGAAAGCGCTTATATTACAACGATTCACAGCTATACTTCGGATCAGTGCTTGCATGATTCCCCTCACAGTGATTTAAGAAGGGCCCGTGCAGCCAATCTATCAATAATTCCCACAACAACAGGAGCTGCGAAAGCCATTACGAAGATTTTTCCGGATTTAGATGGAAAAATTGGTGGATGTGGAGTTCGTGTTCCGGTGCCAAACGGTTCTATGACCGATTTGACTTTGGTGGTAAAAAACACAACAACGATTGAGAAAATAAATGAAGCAATGCTTGCCGCATCGAAAGGGCCTTTAAAAGGAATTTTAGGGTATACAGATGAGCCAATTGTTTCAGTTGACATATTAGGGAATCCGCACAGTTGTTTATTCGATTCTCAACTTACTTCGGTTATAGGTAACATGGTGAAGGTTGTAGGTTGGTATGACAATGAGGCTGGATACAGTAATCGTTTAGCTGATCTAGTAGCAAGGATTTAATATTTTAAATTTATTTTAGTAATCTAAGCAAGCTTGTAAATCATAATAGATTTTTTTGATATTCATCCAATTGAATTAGGTAATTGATTTCCAACACCAGAAGCATATTGCGAATCAAGAATTTCACAAGTGATTTTGTTTACTTCTAAAACATCTGCTTGAGCAATTACTAGAGTAGTTCTGTTCAATACTTCACCTGGTATTATCAACTTATATGTTTCAGTATCGATATGTTAAGTCGTTTGGTGCGATTATTTTTCATATATCCAAACATTCATCCCTTTATCTCTATAGTTTTTCAATTGGTCCGATGCTTTATTTTTATCCGTAAAGTCTGCAAGTGAGACATAGAATTTTTTTGGACCCTCCTCTAGTATTTTACCAGAAACTCCCTCCCTTTCTAATTTGGATATTTTTCTTTTTGCTGACTTCGAGCTTCGATAAATACCACCAATGAGGTAAAATCCTTTTGCGTTTACTTCAACAACATTAGCTGACTTTTTGTGTTGTACATTCGCGTCAGTAGTTTTTTCTTTTTGTTCTTCCTTTAAAATTGGTTCTTTAACAGCAGTCTCAAAGGGTTCGTTTTTTGATTTTAAAGTGTCCTTTTTACTTTCGTTTTGAGCAAATTTCGTCGTGTTCGGTTTCTCGCTGTTTTTTCCTAAAAGCACATAAAGGCCAACAGAAACGGCTGCGATAATGAGTAGGCCAAGAATCCCTAAAGGTTGTTTTCTATACTTTTTCTTTTCTCCTGGATCAACCTCCGGCTTGTTGTTTTCCGCAACGGGAGTAAAAAGAAGTTCTTCTTTATTGAGTTTCTTTTTACCTTGTGAAACTACTTTTTCAACCGCTGGTTTCGTTTTTTTTATGGATTTTGTATTGAAGACTTGAGAAGGTGAATCATCCGATTTTTTTTCAACTTCCTTAACTTCTTTGATTTCCTCCAACTTCTTTTCAACGATGAATTCTAATTCAACAGGTTTAATAATTTCTTTCTCTTTGACTACCTTCTCAGTTTTCCCAATCTTTTTCTCTTTGACTTTTTTCATCCAAGAATCGAATTCAATTTCACCGTCTTCATTCTTGAAAAAACTACCAAATTGAAAAATATCAAAACTTTCTCCTTTGCTTAAATTTGTTTCCATTTCGCGAATGAATTTCGCAATGGTATTCTGCGCATCTTGAAGGTCAATGCCTTCTGTTTCAACAATAAATTCGGCAAGTTTTCCATCATCTGTTTTCAAATAAGGAAGAAACATAATCTCTTCAATATTTCTGTTTGGCGCAGTTAATGCGCCAAAACCAGGTAAAATAACCGTGTTTTCTCGTAAGAATAATTGAATGAAATACTTGTTCATTTATAGTTGGTTTTAATAGCAAAAGTAGCAAAAGTACTGATTGCCTTTTCCTGTTCCTGGAAGATTTAAAATATATCGTGATAAAAATGAGTGTTTTTTAGGCGAACACCCTTTTCTGTATTTTGCAAGGTACAAAGTTCATTTACACTATCATGTTGGAAAAACAAATAGCGATTTTGGTCAGCAGCGTCGTTCAAAAACAGTTCTTTTTCACCCATTGTAATTAATGGTCGTGTATCGTATCCCATCACAAATGGCAAAGGTATATGTCCAACACTTGGCAGTAAATCAGCCATAAAAACCAATTCTTTTCCTTGGTATTGAATATGTGGTATCATCATACTATCCGTATGTCCATCAACAAAAAGCACATCAAAATGTGGAAAAACATCTTTGATGAAATTCCCAGTTCGTTCAATAAACTTCAATTGACCACTTTCCTGAATGGGAAAAATGTTTTCCTTTAGAAAGGATGCTTTCTCGCGAGGATTTGGTTCAGTTGCCCATAGCCAATGCTTTTCATTGCTCCAAAAAACAGCGTTCTTGAAAGCTGGTTCGAATCGATCTTTTGCAGAATTATACTCAATAGCGCCTCCACAATGGTCAAAATGCAAGTGTGTCAGAAATACATCGGTGATATCGTCTCGGTAAAAACCAAGTTTTTTAAGATTGAAATCCAAGCTGTCATCACCATGTAAATAATAATGCGAAAAGAATTTTTCAGATTGTTTGTTTCCGATTCCCGTATCGATCAAAATCAATTTATCATCATCTTCTATTAATAGGCTGCGCATGGCCCAAGTACATAAATTATTTTCGTCGGCCGGATTTGTTCGAGACCAAAGTGATTTCGGTACAACGCCAAACATGGCTCCACCATCTAATTTAAAGTATCCCGTATTTATAGAATGAATTTTCATGCATCGATTTTCTATAAAGATAACAGGAAGTGGAAAAATACAACCGAACTTTCATAACTTTGAATAACAAAACATGAAAAATGAAAAGAATTCTATTTATTTCCGCTCTTCTGATTTTCGCAGCGGCTTGCGGTACTTCCAATAAAACGTCGAAGAATAAAGAGGCCGTTAAGAAAGAAACTCCAGCTGAAGAGAAAAAGACCGTTAAAGAGGATTTAGAAGAGATGTAGTAGCTTATGGCGTGTTGGTATAAAACCAAATTTCGTCTCTATATATTTTTTCTTTTCTCGAAAAAGATTGATTTAGTTTTGGAGCTTTTATTCCTTTGGTAAATTTATTTTCTCCGATGAGTACTCTTGCCTCATCCCATAAATTGGCAACGATGAATTGATTCAAAGTATGCGCTCCACCTTCTACGAGAATAGATTGAATTTCTCTTTCGTAGCATTCTTGAAGAATCTCAATTAAGTTAAATTGTGACAACTGGATCCATGCTATGTTTCCAGATTTCTCGTTTTTTACGGAATTGAAAATGAGCGTTGGTTCCAGCTGATTGTGCGTCCAATTCTTTACTTCAATTTTTGCTTCAGGATCAAGGAGGAGTCGGATTGGAGATTTCCCGTCAGCGAGACGCGCATCTAATTTAGGGTTGTCATTTTCAATGGTTTTTCTTCCAACTAAAATTCCCATTTCTTGACTTCGCCATAAATGAACAAGGCTTTTCGTTTCAGTCTGGGTAATCCAATTGATTTTCGTTTCCGATTTTTCGCGGTCTTTATCCATAAAACCATCCGAAGATTGTGCCCATTTTAAAATAATGTATGGGCGCTTCTTTTCGTGAAAAGTAAAAAATCGTTTGTTCAAGTCGCGACATTCTTTCTGCAAAACTCCGCTTGTTACATGCACTCCGTTTTCTTCAAGTTGTCTTATTCCATTGCCATTTACCTTCGAAAATGTATCCTCGGTTCCTATGACTACTCGTGGAATTCCTTTTTCAATAATCAAATTAGAACACGGTGGTGTTTTTCCAAAATGGGAACAAGGCTCCAAACTGACATAAAGCGTACAATCTTTAAATACGGATTGATCTTTTGCCGATTGAATAGCATTCACCTCAGCATGCGAGCCACCATAGGGACTCGTAAATCCTTCGCCGATTATTTTCCCTCCGTAAACAAGCACTGCGCCTACCATCGGATTCGGTGCAGTTGAGCCTAACCCTTTTTGGGCTAAATCCAAACAGCGTTGCATGAAGAATTCATGTTTTTCCACTTTGCGAAATTAGCCATTTTGTAGGAGGGACGCATTTCTTTTTGGCATGTTTGTTGTTTTTGATTTTTTGTTAACCCAATTACTTGGCGCATGAAAAAAACCACTATTTCATTCGTTTTGCTTTATAGCATTACTTTCTGCAGTCCTAATCATGTATAATGGCAATCCAGAGACTAATTATACTGCTCTTAGGTACTCGCAAATAATAGAAAGCGACACTATTCCCATTGTTTTAGCTTTTGAGGGAGAACCTTTGAGTTTCGAATACAGAAAACTGAGAATTGTGTAGCTTACGGGGAACCATTCCAATGAAATCGTTTTTGAAAATCTGATTTATCAAGCTTGGAAAAAAGGAGGGAATTCGGTTTTAATGATCAAAAAAGAACAAGTGTAATATGATTATCTCATGAGCTCAGACGGAAATGGAGGAAGCACATACACTCCTTTATATGTCAGCCATTGGGCAGGATTTGTAGCTGAAATCCCAGATTCAATTTATAGGGCAAAATTGTCAATCAAACGGAAACGAAATACGCAAAATCAGTTGAGGATAAGGAATATCGCGAACGAAAAAATAATCTAGGGTCTTCGGTAGTTTTCAGTATTTTAATACTAGGATTGTTAGGATTCTTGCCTTTTATATTGAGGTGATTTTACTCAAGAAAAATGAATCAAGTTGCTATCTAATCTTTATCTCTCTCCCATTTCTTTTTGTATGTTCCTTTTTTATTGACTGTTCACCAGTCGTTCTTTTTTGCCTCTCGTTTCAGTTTTGTTCTCAGTTTTTTTGGATAGAAAATCTTGCGCCACATTTTGAAATATCGCTGTTTTTTTACCACGCCAATTTGGGCAAGGACATCATAAGTCGATGAGCCACAACGAACGCCAAAAAAAGCATAGTCGTATGGGGTTTTTGCAATGTATGATTCACACACAGAGACAAATTTTGCTTTTTGCTTTTTTGTTATTTAAATGTAAATCACGAGAGTTTTGACACTGTCGACATTTTCGTCCATAATGAAATTGAAGGCAGAATCGCTCTGTAGATCGTATCGACCATTTGGATTGTTAGGGTGTTGAAAAACATGAACACGTCCTTCGTAAAAAAAGCTCAAGTAGCGTGAGCGGTCATATTTTATGCCGACGTGTCCACCAAGCATTCCGCCGAACCATCTTTTCTGCTCCGGTTTAGGAATAGAACCGTATAAAAACCGAACTTCAATAGTGTCAGTCAATGGCTGAGTTTCTTCCGCTAAACTTTGAAAGGCGAAAAAAGAAAGGATTTAAAAATATATTCTCATAAATAAAAGTACGCTTCAAATAATCAATTGGATTGAATTTGCTTCAAGATTCTTACCGAAACACCAATTTGACCTTTCATAAACTGTAAAAGTTTACTTTCGATATCCTTTTTATCTCGATGAACGCTATCAAATTTAATTTTAAAATCACGTATATCAGCAACCTCAAAAGCAAATCCTTTATCGATAAATAATTGAGCTTCTGGAAATTTATCGTGTTTAGGGCCAAAAAGGATGGGCAGTCCAAATACGGCTGGTTCTAAAATATTATGTAGTTTACCTGTAAATCCCCCACCGATATAAGCGACATCACCATACTGAAATGAATTCGTGAGATGTCCGATTGTGTTTAATATTAATACTTTTGTTTCCCTATTTATCTCGTCCTCGCAATCAGTAAAACGAATAGATTCAACCCTCAACAGTTTCTCAATTTCTTTAATATGGCTTTCATTAATTTCATGGGGAGCAATTATCACTTTTTGTTTGAAACGTTCCGAATTAATGAGTTCAAATAGAATTTTGTCGTCTACTGGCCAAGAAGAACCTATAATAAATACCTTTTCCCCTTCCAGCCAATTTTCAATCAAAGTTGAACTTGTGACTTTTTGCTTATTCTCATACACCCGGTCAAATCTCAAATCTCCAGAAATGGTCGCATTCTTTATTTGAATGGATTCTAATAGATCGATTGAATTTTTATTTTGAACGAAGAAGTGGTCGAATGAATTTAAAATCTGGCGATAAAAATTGCCGTACCATTTGAAATACATTTGGTTCTTTCGGAACAAGGTATTCACCGAGAAAATTTTTGCGCCGTATTTTTGCGCTTCAAAAAGATGAAATGCCCAAAACTCATACTTCACGAATATCACATAATTAGGCCGGATAGTTTGAACGAATGTTTTAGCATTTTTTGGAGTGTCCAAAGGCAGGTAAAAAACATGTTCAATTGGTAGGTTCCGCTTTTGGTAATTCTGCATTCCAGACGGAGAGAAAAAAGTAACCACAATTACATCATCAGGATTTTCTTGTTGCCATTTTTCAATTAAGGGAATACCGATATCAAATTCACCTAAAGAGGCACAGTGAAACCAAACTACTTTTTTGTAATGAGAATCAAATTTCTCCCATTTGAGATTCTTTCGCCCTTCAATCCAAGCTTTCGCTTTTGGGTTGAACAAACTTGAAATTCGTACAGCAAAATAATAGAGGTAAATGGATATTTGATAGATGAGTCGCATCAATCGAAATAGTATTCTTTAGGCATACGGCGGTAAATTGGAATCATCCATCCAACTTTGAATCCGTATTGAATATCCAGTCGAGTTTTGGTTGAAACGGGAATCTCTGGCTCATCAAAATTGATTGTTCTTTGATTTTTTGTAAAACCTTCCTGGGCGCAGAATCCTCCGTAAAAATTGATCAAACCTCTATTTGCCATGTAGGAATATCCGATAAATTGATGAAGATTGAATCCTTGTGTCAATCTATCGTATCCTTTTTTGTAATCTCCCTCAATAGGCGGCACCACTTGGTTGTTTGTTTCAATTCTTAATTTGTGGGCCAAGAATCCAGCTCCACCATGAACGAATATTCCAGAGTTTGAGTTTGGACTCAAAACAGGGAACACTTTTCCAATAGCAATATTTGCATTGAACCCACGAGCATTAAGTATGACAGAAGCGATATCGCCATTCGCGTCCGTGAGATAACCTTTTGAGTCTCTAATGTCGGCAAAAGGGTCGCTTAGTTTAATTCGATTCCCGAAAATAAAATTGGCATCAACTCCCCAAAACCAGTTTTTGTTGGTTTTATAACCTGCTAAAATTCCAATGTGATTCAAGTAACCATATCGGTCACTGAGATCACCCGCCGTTGCATTTCCACCATAGTGAAGAGCAAAGATTGGGGTACTAATTATGGAATCTCTTACGCTTCTCTGACTATGACTTATAATCGAGATTCCTAGGATAAAAACATGTGATAAAATATAAGGCATTCGCATGCGTACAAAATTACAATCTTTTTTGAAAGATAATCCTTTGTTGAGTATACCTTAGCAATCATCTCCTGTATTCAATTATAAGGGGTGTTTCACAATAATTTTCGCAAGTTTATGTTATATTTACAACCCAAAAAAAGAAATAAAAAAACGCCTAGATGAAAAAAATTCAAATGGTTGATTTGATTACGCAATACGCAGATATCAAATCGGATGTGGATGCAGCAATAATGGATGTAATCGAGAAAGCTCAATTCATCAATGGACCAGAAGTAACAAATTTTCAATCTGAACTTGAGTTCTATTTAGGAGTTAAGCACGTTATTCCTGTAGCAAATGGAACTGATGCTTTGCAAATTGCCCTCATGGCTTTGGGGTTGAAACCAGGCGATGAGGTTATTACGCCCTCATTTACATATATCGCTACGACGGAAGTGGTGGCTCTTCTGGGGTTGAAGCCCATTTTTGTGGATGTTGACCCCGATAGTTTCAATATTAATCCAGCATTAATTGAGGCAGCAATTACATCCAAAACAAAAGCTATCGTTCCTGTTCATTTATACGGGCAATCTGCAGATATGGAGTCGATAATGAAAATCGCTTCGAAACACAATTTGTTTGTTGTAGAAGATAACGCACAAGCTATTGGAGCAGATTTTAAATTTTCCGATGGAACCATTGCGAAAACCGGTTCTATTGGTCACATCGGTTGCACATCATTTTTCCCGAGTAAAAACTTAGGTTGTTATGGTGATGGAGGCGCAATGTGCACCAACGACGATGAATTGGCAAATATGATTCGAATGATAGCTAATCACGGACAAAGCAAACGTTATTATCACGACGTAGTAGGTTGCAATTCAAGATTAGACAGTATCCAAGCAGCCGTTTTGAGAATTAAATTGAGAAAGCTGGATGAATATAACGCTCGAAGAAATAAGGTTGCAAGTATTTACAACGAATTCTTTGGTGATTATTCAGAAGTGAAGACTCCTGCTGTTGGTTCATTTACAAGTCATGTTTACCATCAATACACGGTCCAGCTTGATGATAGTATGGACAGAGATGCGATGCAAGCTTATTTGGCCGAGCGTGACGTGCCATCTATGATTTACTATCCAGTTCCAGCGCATAGCCAAAAAATGTTTGCTAACTTCGGTAGCGCATCAACAGTTTTACCGGTTACAGATGATTTAACGACACGTGTTATTTCTTTTCCAGTTCACACCGAAATGGAGAAGGAGCAGCAAGAATTAATCTGCAATTCAATTGCAGCATTTATAAAAGAGAATAGAAAGTAATGAAGAAAATTGCCGTAATCGGAACAGGATATGTTGGTTTGGTTTCAGGAACTTGTTTTGCTGAAACTGGAAATAATGTAGTTTGTGTGGATATTGACAAGAATAAGGTCGAGAAAATGCGACAAGGTATTGTTCCAATTTATGAACCTCACCTTGATGTTGTTTTCGAACGAAACATAAAACAAAACAGACTACGATTTACAACTAATCTGGAAGAAGCAGTTGAATTTGCCGAAATAATATTTTTAGCCCTTCCGACACCTCCAGGTGAAGATGGTTCGGCAGACTTGAGTTATGTTCTTGATGTTGCAGACAAACTTGGTAAACATATCAAAGAGTACAAAGTCATAGTCGATAAGTCAACAGTCCCGGTCGGAACGGCCGAAAAAGTTGAGAAAGCGATTGCCGCAAATGCTACCGTGGATTTCGCCGTAGTTTCCAATCCTGAATTTTTAAGAGAAGGTTTTGCAATTGATGACTTTTTGAATCCGGACAGAGTTGTCGTTGGAACTTCTGACGAACGTGCCGTGAAAATCATGGAGGAATTGTACAAACCATTTATTCGAGATGGTCACCCTTTGATAATCATGGATGAAAAATCTGCTGAGTTGACAAAGTATGCAGCAAATGCATTTTTGGCGACCAAGATTACTTTCATGAATGAGATTGCTAACTTCTGCGAAAAAGTTGGAGCAGATGTAGATTGTGTTCGACAAGGAATTGGTTCTGATTCGCGAATTGGACATAAGTTCCTTTATCCTGGGATAGGGTTCGGAGGTTCTTGTTTCCCGAAAGATGTGAGTGCTTTATTGAAAAGTGGTCAGGCCGTAGGATATAATTTCGAGATAATCGACAGTGTATTAAAAGTGAACGAAAAGCAAAAGGTCACTATGGTTCAAAAGATAAAAGATCAATTTGGAGACGATTTATCTGGACGGCATTTTGCACTTTGGGGATTGGCTTTCAAACCCGATACCGATGATATTAGAGAAGCTTCAGCTTTGTATATTATTAATGACCTGTTAGCACTTGGCGCTACGATATCGGCGTATGATCCAGAAGCTATGGCAAATATAAAAACTGAAATTGGCGATAAAATCAGTTATGTTGAAAATCAATATGACGCTTTATCAAATGCGGATGCCTTATTGGTTGCAACTGAATGGGGTGCATTTAAAAATCCAGACTTTAATAGAATGAAATTGGCATTGAAACACCATATTATTTTTGATGGACGAAACATATATGAATTGCATCAAATGAAGCAAAATGGAATTCAATATCATTCGGTAGGTCGACAAATTGTAGGAAAAGAATAATGGAAAATAGAAAACGCATATTGATTACAGGAGCTGCCGGATTTTTAGGTTCACACCTTTGTGATAGATTTATAAAAGAAGATTATCATGTAATTGGAATGGATAATCTGATTACCGGTGATCTGAAAAATATCGAACATCTTTTTCCTTTAGCGAATTTTGAATTTTACAATCACGATGTATCAAAATTCATTCATGTTCCAGGAGAATTGGATTACATTCTTCATTTTGCTTCGCCAGCGAGTCCTATTGATTATTTGAAGATTCCGATCCAAACCTTAAAAGTTGGATCTTTAGGAATTCACAATTGTCTTGGTTTGGCAAAAGCTAAGAACGCAAGAGTATTAATTGCATCTACTTCCGAGGTGTACGGAGATCCTAGTATTCATCCACAACCTGAGGAGTATTGGGGAAATGTAAATCCAGTTGGACCACGTGGAGTTTACGATGAAGCTAAAAGATTTCAAGAAGCGATAACTATGGCCTATCATACTTTTCATGGTGTGGAGACACGTATTGTCAGAATATTTAATACTTACGGCCCAAGAATGCGTCTGAATGATGGGCGTGTATTACCTGCATTCATAGGACAGGCATTACGCGGGGAAGATCTAACTATTTTTGGTGATGGATTGCAAACCCGTTCATTCTGCTATGTGGATGATTTGGTTGAAGGAATTTATCGATTGTTGAAAAGCGATTATTCTTCTCCTGTGAACATTGGTAATCCAGATGAGATTTCAATAGGTGATTTCGCAGAGGAAATCATTAAATTAACAGGAACGACTCAAAAAGTAATATACAAAGATTTGCCTGTTGATGATCCGAAACAGCGTCAACCAGATATCTCAAAAGCTATAGAGTTATTGGATTGGAAGCCTAAAGTTTCTAGGAGTGAGGGATTAAAAATTACGTATGATTACTTTAAGAAATTGACTACCGAAGAATTAAATAAAGTGGATCACAATAACTTTGATAAATACATTATTAGATAATGGATTATTTTGCACACGAAACCGCTGTGATTGATGATGATTGCCAGATTGGTGAAGGAACCAAAATTTGGCATTTCTCGCATGTTATGTCCAATTGTAAACTGGGTAAAGGATGTAATCTGGGTCAGAATGTGGTCATTTCTCCAGATGTAATTCTAGGGAATAATGTTAAAGTGCAAAACAATGTTTCAATTTATACGGGGGTAGTCTGTGAGGATGATGTGTTTTTGGGGCCTTCCATGGTTTTCACGAACGTAATTAATCCTCGAAGTGCCGTTAATCGCAAAAATGAATATGCCAAAACTGTTGTTAGAAAAGGAGCAACGATTGGCGCAAACGCAACTATAGTTTGTGGTCAAGATATCGGTCAATTTGCCTTTATCGGCGCAGGGGCAGTAGTTACCAAAACTGTTCCAGCTTATGCTTTAGTAGTTGGAAATCCAGCAAGACAAACCGGGTGGATGAGTGAAAATGGACAAAAATTAGTGTTCAATGTAGACGGTATCGCCGTTTGTCCAGAGGGCAATGAAAAGTATAAATTACTTGGACAACAAGTAGAAAAATTATAAGCATGGGTTCCGAAAGTCAAAAAGTGAAATTTGCGGTAGTTGGTGCAGGCCATATCGGAAAACGTCATGCCGAAATGATTCGACGTGAGGAGGAAGCGGAGTTAATCGCAATGGTAGATTCACGAACGAAAGAAGAATGTGGTGCAGAAGGTTTCGAAGTGCCATTTTTTAGTTCGGTGGAAGAATTAGTTGCCTCAGGCTTGGATTTTGATGTTGTAAATATCTGTACGCCAAATGGTTTACATGCATCGCAAAGCATAATAGCTTTAGAAGCGCATAAGCATGTGGTTTGCGAGAAACCAATGGGGTTAACCAAAGACAATTGTGAAAAAGTGATTTTCAAGTCACTACAAGAGTCCAAACAAGTGTTTTGTGTGATGCAGAACAGATACTCACCACCTTCCGAATGGATAAAATCCATTGTTTCCGATGGTACTTTGGGTGATATATTTATGGTTCAATTGAATTGTTATTGGAACCGAGACGATCGCTATTATAAAAAAGGTGGTTGGAAAGGAACTAGTGATTTGGATGGTGGTACTTTGTTCACTCAATTTTCCCATTTCATAGACATTATGTATTGGTTATTCGGTGATATAGACAATATTCAAGGAAAATTCGCAGACTTCACACATAAGGATATTACAGCATTTGAAGACTCAGGATTCGTTAGTTTCGACTTTGTAGATGGCGGTATGGGCTCACTCAATTATTCAACAGCCGTTGCGCATCAAAACTTAGAATCATCCATGACAATTATTGGTTCTAAAGGAAGTGTGAAAATTGGAGGTCAATATATGAATGAAGTAGAGGTATGTAATATCGATGGATATGAAATGCCAATATTGAAGGAATCAAACCCGGCTAATGATTATGGTCCGTACAAAGGTTCTGCGGCGAATCACAATTATGTTATTCAAAATGTGATCGACACAATTAAAGGAAGAACAACAATAACCACGAACGCATTAGAAGGGCTGAAAGTAGTAGAGATAATAGAAAGAATTTATAAAGTAAGAAATGAGCAACGCAATATACAATAAGTTAGTAAGCAAGGAAGAAACACTTGCGGTATTAGGATTAGGATACGTTGGATTACCAATAGCATTGGCTTTTGCAAAAAAAATAAAAGTTTTAGGCTTTGATATCAATGCAGAACGTGTTGAGATGATGAAGAACAAAATTGATCCAAGTCAAGAATTGGAATCCTCAGCTTTTGATAATTGCGATATCGATTTTACAGCATCAATGGATGAATTGAAAAAAGCGACATTTTTTGTTGTTGCTGTTCCTACTCCAATAGATGAGCATAATTTACCCGACCTTACTCCTTTATTGGCAGCAAGCAGAACCGTTGGAAAAGCGTTGAAAAAAGGTGATTATGTAGCTTTTGAATCCACCGTTTATCCTGGATGTACCGAAGAAGATTGTATTCCAATCTTAGAACAGGTCAGTGGATTGAAATGGAAAGAAGATTTCATGGTAGGATACTCCCCTGAAAGAATTAATCCTGGAGACTTGGTGCATACCTTGAAGAATGTTGTGAAAGTTGTATCAGGTAGTGATGCTGAATCTTTAGAAGAAATTGCAAAAACATACCAGTTAGTTGTTGACGCCGGAGTTCATCGAGCGAGTTCAATTAAAGTTGCAGAAGCTGCGAAAATTATTGAGAATACCCAGCGAGATGTAAATATTGCATTGATAAATGAATTTTCATTGATTTTTAATCGTCTTGGAATCAATACTTACGAAGTTTTAGAAGCCGCAGGAACGAAATGGAATTTCTTGAAGTTCTTCCCTGGATTAGTTGGTGGACATTGTATTGGTGTTGACCCTTACTATTTAACGCACAAAGCGCAGCAAGCTGGATATCATTCGAAGGTAATTACCAGCGGTCGTTATGTAAATGATTCCATGGGATTCTATATTGGAAAACAAACGGCTAAGAAAATCATAGCCCAAGGAAAACATATTCAAGACTCAAAAGTTTTGGTCATGGGTGCTACATTCAAAGAGGATGTGAGTGATATCCGAAATTCAAAAGTGATTGACGTTATTAAAGAATTGAAATCATTTCAAGTTCAAGTGGATGTCATTGACCCACATGCTTCTTCGGATGAGATGAGCCATGAATATGGAGTCTCGTTAATCGAAACGGCAGGAACGAACTATGACGCAGTTATTGTAGCGGTAAATCATAAAGAATATATGGTTTTGGATGAAGATTATTTTAAATCTATTTCAAAAGATGGCAAAGGAATTTTGGTAGACATCAAAGGATTATACCGAGGAAGAATTCATGATTTAGAATATTGGAGTTTATAAAATAATTAAAGCCGCCAACCTAGAATATGTGCGTGAGAAAAGGAGAAATAGACAATTCTAAATTCGAAAAACGAATTCTTGTAACAGGTGGGGCTGGATTCATAGGTTCACATGTTATCCGATTATTAGTAGGGAATTATCCAAATTATAAAATCGTCAACTTTGATAAATTAACCTATGCTGGAAATTTGGAAAATCTGCGAGATGTAGAAAATGAACCCAATTACGTTTTTGAGAAAGGTGATATCTGTATGCGTCATCAAATTGAAAAAGTATTTTCAGAGCATTTTATTTCAGACGTTATCCACCTTGCCGCTGAGTCACATGTTGACAGAAGCATTGAACGACCAATGGAGTTTGTTATGACCAATGTGATTGGGACTATCAATCTCCTTCAAGTAGCGAAGGATAAGTGGGAAAAAGGGGCAAACCATGTTTTTCACCATGTTTCTACCGATGAGGTATTTGGAAGTTTGGGTGCGGACGGATTGTTTAAAGAGACAACGGCATATGACCCACGAAGTCCTTATTCTGCCTCAAAAGCATCATCAGATCATTTTGTTCGTGCGTTTTATCATACGTATGGATTGCCCATAAAAATATCGAATTGCTCAAACAATTATGGCAGTCATCATTTCCCGGAGAAATTAATTCCTTTGATGATCAATAATATTCAAAAGAATAAACCTCTACCCATATACGGTAAAGGTGATAATATCCGAGATTGGCTTTGGGTTGAAGATCATGCTCAAGCAATATGTGCTATTTTTCATAAAGGAAAATTAGGTGAGTCCTATAATGTTGGTGGATTAAACGAGTGGACCAATTCAGAATTGGTGAAGTATTTGTGTAAAGTCATGGACAGCAAATTGGGTCGAAAAAATGGGGAAAGTGAAAAGTTAATCACTTACGTTACTGACCGAGCAGGTCATGACATGCGATACGCGATTGATGCTTCTAAATTAGAAGCTGAAATCGGCTGGAAACCTTCTGTAACCTTTGAAGAGGGGTTGAATAAAACTGTGGACTGGTATTTTCAGAACAAAGAATGGATGGAAAACATTACCAGTGGAAATTATCAAGAGTATTACGATAAAATGTACGAAAACCGATAGAAGTGGGACTGTTAAATAACATTTTTTCGATTAAGGATTGCCCAGAATTTGATTGTGGTTTACTTGACGTAGATATGCACAGTCATCTAATACCAGGAATTGATGACGGTGTCCAAAACATGGCAGAATCAATCAATATTATTTCGATTATAGCTTCATTGATAAAATTGAAGCAAACGATATTCTTAGCTTTTCGAATGGTCATGTCTTGGTGGAGTATTCATTTTATCAAAAACCGATGGGTTATAAAGAAATGATATACGCTTTGCAATTGAAAGAGTATAAACCAATTTTGGCCCATTTTGAAAGGTATCCATATTATCACGGTAGAACGCACGAGGCAGAAGAGTTGAGAGATCGAGGTGTGAAGATTCAAATAAATATTCTCTCACTTTTTGGCCATTACGGACCTCAGATTCAAAAACAAGCCGAACTACTTATAAAAAATGGTCAGGTTGCCCTTCTTGGGTCCAATTGGCACCGAATTCAACACTTGGAAATTCTAAAGGAAAACCTAAAAAATCCCAATCTAAATTCCATAGCGCTTGACGATTTATTAAACAAGACTCTTTAGTTTTTTTAATTTACTTTTTTCTATAAAAAAAAGTATTTCGACAAGAATTAAATTCACTAACCAGCCGGCCCATGCAATAATGCGTGTAATATCCATAGGTGGCAAACCCCATATTTCTACAACACCAACTTTTAATAATCTTAAAGTAATTGCAGAAAGTGTCAAGGCAAAACTTCTGTACATGAATTTGCGGTGTCGTACAAAATCTCTTTTACGGGTAAAAAGATAGGCTTGAAAGGTAAAATAAAACCAGAATAATGCGAGAAGCATAAAACCAATTTTCGAAATCCAACCACCGTTTGCATAGTATCCAATAAGCAATCCGCTGGGACTGGCTGCCAAAAGAATCAGTCCGATATAAAATTTGCCCATCAACTTGTGCCACTTCGTAAATTTTTTTCGGAACCAATTTGAGATTTGAAACAAGCCAAGAATCAAGACAAAAATACTAGTATACACATGTGTGAAAAAAGCAATTTGATAATGCTTTAAGATAATTTCATCTTGTTTTATACGCAAGAAAGCCGTGTCAAAATCTATCGGGAAATATTGAATCGTTATCAGAAATATCAAATAAGTGAAGTAACTGATCATTCCCCAAAAAAGTACACGAATGAATTTATCCAGAAGCAGCAGGAATTGATTCATTTATCCTCTACCGAAATAATCATAATATTCATCCGCATTTTTCTCGTAGCGCAAGAGAAGTTGAATGTTTTTCTTTTCAATATCTGTCAATTCCTTTTTTATATCCGTATGAACTGGAATGTACCAATCTTGTGCGTCAAAAAAGATGCGGTAAATTCTGTTTTTATAGGAATAACCGTGTCGGGCGTAAATCGTATTTCGAATAATTTGTAGATCCGCTCGTTTCAAATTTTCTATATCTTTTTTAGTCAAAAAACGCTCAGAGGCATTCATTTCATAAATAATATCCGTGGTCGTTGCATATTCTTTTTCAAACCATTGTACAATTTCTCCATCAGACTCATCAATTACAATTACTTTTTCAGATTTCACTTTATTCCAATTCGCAAAACTTTGAGCATATTTCAATTGAATAGAGGGATCATATTTGTACGGTTTCTTGCTCAAAGAATACTTCCGTTTTCGAATATCAATCTTTTTGAAGGCAGTCCATTCCCCATCTATTTTCCCTTTTTTAACCTCAAATGTGAAGGTGCCATCGTACTTGTCATCGCCGGGTTCTTTCGCTTCAACTGTATACGTGTTTTCAGCAGTTTTTTTAAAAGTTCCGACAAAAGGTCTATTGTTTCCAGCTACTACGCTATGGCCCTTCACAATAGAATCATTGATTATATTCAATGAAATATTGATTTTATTGTTTCTATTCCACATATAACCATCATCCAAATAGAAATTCTTGTCATACCGTTCGTCACCCAAGTCCGGTTCGAAATCCCCAACATAAAATCCTAACATGTGGTCATATTTCGGGTCAGATTCATTTTTGTCATCAATAATTGGAGCAGTTTCTTCCTCAGTTATGCTATCTGACGGAGTAACATCTGTCCCATTCTCTTCAACAACTGTTGAGTTTTCATTCTTTATCTCACCTTGACAACCAAGAATCAAAAAACTAATTACAATCAAACCCAAAAAGCGCATCATTTTTTTATTATAAAAGTAAGAATTTGAAGTTAAGAAATAAGAAATTTGAACTTAAACTAGATTTCAATCCTCGGTCTTCTTATTTCTTCCTTCTGATTTCAAAAGAATATACCATGGTAAATAAAATTAGTATCTTTGACGAAAATCAAATATTATGGAATATATTCTCGTAGCTGTATTGATAGCTCTTGCTGTATTATTGTGGCGCACCAATGGAAGGGACCAGTATCATCTTTTAGCCATTCTTCAATCGGCCCTTGCCATTGCAGTTTTTTGGATGATAGGAGATGATCTTTCTTCAGAGAACGGGCTTCTATTCACAGCCATATTAAGTGGCTCTCTGATACTTCATTTTATCATTTCGCGTTTTTGGAAAAGCAAGGGTTTCTATTGGCCACCGATTTTTGTCCTTATCTCCTCTGCATTTTTCTTTTTATTCAAAGACGAAATCTTCAATTATGGCACATACGACATTAGTTTAATCAAGCCAGAAATTCTGATTCTCCCCTTATTAGGATCAATCATTGAACCGATAGCGAATACCAAAGAAAAAATTCTGGGTGATTTTTTCAAAATAGATTATAAAAATCGTCGAGGAATTTCAAGAGGTACCTTTGTTTTCGTAATCGGAATGTTCTTCTTTATCGGTCACTTTTTAGGCTCGTACCTTGGAGTCGCACTTGTTTTACTCGGTTTTGGCGCTAGTTTGCTATATAACAAAAGGTCTGGTGCTATCTGGAATATGTTCCTCGGAATGATAGCATTTGCTTCATTTGGACATTTTGCAATCATGAGCCAAATCGAAAGTAGCGATATGTTGTTGGGAAGAGTAATCGAAGGATTGTTATTCGGATCAGCCATGAGTCTTTTCATTAATACTTTAGGGCGAGCAAAAAAGAATAAGTTAGTTGGAACAGCCATTTCTTGGTTTTTGTTTGTTGCTGTTCCAATTGGGTTGATTTTATTGGCCAAAGTAAATCCTAATTTCGGTGGTGCTGATGCCTTTATTGGGTTATTGGCTGGATTCGGATTTACAGCTCTTTTGGGTATCAATACACGAAAAAACAGTAGCTTATTAGCCGTTTATTTTGCCGCAGGATTATTTTTCATTCCAATGTTAATCAATGCGGAAGAAGATCAGCTTTCTCAAATCGTAATAAACAATTCATCAGATTCCGCAAAAGCTGAAGATAAGAAAGAGGTTGATATTTTTGAAACAAGTGGTTCAGACATTGACATAACAGATGATTATAAAATTGATGCAAAAAACTCACAACTGACTTTCGAATTGGGTCCTTCAGGTGGCAGAACAAAAGGTGCTTTTCGCAGTTTTTCAGGGCAATTCATTTTGGGGGAGAAGAACTCAATTCGTGTTGATTTTCCTGTTGACCAATTGACTACCTTCAATAGTATGCGCGATGAGTCCTTAATGGAAGATTCATATTTCAATCAGCCGAAATATCCAAACATGACTTTTAACTCATCTGAATTGGTTAAGGAAGGTGAATATTATATAGTAAAGGGTGATTTCAATATGATGGGTAAAACTTTGAAGGAGATTGTTGAAATGAAATATCTAGGTAAGATTGGAAGTAATAATGCTCCTGTTTTTATCGGTCGCTCTTCAATAGACAGAAGAAAATACGGAATGAAATCGGACCCAAAAGAAGGAAATATTGTTGACTTCACTTTCAAAGTGGAGCTTGTTAAATAAGGTCAATTATCGACCAACACAGGTGGTAACCTTAAAAGTACAAAAGATGTCCATTTATTTTTGAATTCTCCAAAATTAAGGTAGAAAAAGGAATTTTCATATAATGAAAAGGTCGCAATACAGCTTTGAGCCATTTCTTCTTAATAGGTAACTCACGCACATCAATATCGAGTGAAAGTAGAAATTGTCTTCTCGCTTGAAACGTCCTGTCGTTCGTCGAAAAGTAGTCCGAAGAACCAACTAGTTTTTCGTTCACGTTATATCCAAAGGATAGGCAAGCCCATGATGGTATTTGCCATTTATCGGTGAACTTTTTAGGAGAAACAGAAAGCCAATACGTTTGTCCATTGTAATCTTTACGCAGTCGTTCTGGATAGGAAGAGCCCAATACATCTGGCCGATATTTGGTAAATTCAGTAGGATGAGATGAAAACTTCAGCACTAATCTTTGCTCTTTCCATAGTTAATGTTGACCCAGAAAAAGTCCCGAACCTAAAGCATTTGCGCCCATATCTGACCATGAAAACCCCCAATCTGCTTTTCGTCCGTCCAATACCTCAAGCGTAGTTTGAAACCCAAAACCAAGAACTGTCCCAACCAGAGCACTTTTTTTGTCGGAAAGTCCTGTTCAATTAAATAAACGATAACTGGCTTCGCTTAAGTGAGCGCTGGAATATACATGACCAGTTTTGTCCATCTACAACTAATCTCTAGAATCATCGAAAGTATGAAGTGTCGTTTTTTGAAAATCAGAATACCAGACGGACGAAAGAGCAAAAGTTCCACCTATCCAAGCGCTGGTTAATAAAGTACTGGTTGCAATCAGTCTTGCTTTGTTAAGAGAATCACTTTTATCAAGCCAATTGGATCGCTGTCCATGTGCGCTGAAACAGAATAATCAAATAAAAAAGGTGAAAATGACCCTATTCATGGGTCCTAAATACAATATTCTTCCGCTAAAATTGTTAACATCTATCCATTCTACTCATAATTAAAGGGAAAGAATACCTTATTTTTGGATTTGAAATTGAATAAAAAAATATGAACGCAATACGTAAAGACTGGACCGAAATAAAAACAAATGATAGTTGGGCAATTTTTAAAATTATGTCCGAATTTGTCGAAGGATACGAACGCATGGCAAGAATAGGTCCATGTATTTCTATTTTTGGCTCAGCAAGAACTAAACCAGATAATAAATACTATAAATTAGCGACTGAAGTAGCTGAAAAATTGGCTGAAGCCGGATTTGGTACCATAACAGGTGGTGGTCCAGGAATCATGGAGGCTTCGAACAAAGGCGCTCAGAAAGGTGGTGGGCGTTCCGTTGGTCTAAATATCGATTTGCCTTTCGAGCAAAATCATAACCCATACATCGATCAAGAACACAATTTAGAATTCGATTATTTCTTCGTCAGAAAAGTGGTGTTCGTAAAATATTCTCAAGGTTTTGTTGTTCTTCCCGGTGGATTTGGAACTTTAGATGAGTTGTTTGAAGCATTGACTTTGATACAAACGCATAAAATAAACCGACGTCCAGTTGTATTAATTGGTAAAAGCTATTGGTCCGGGTTGATGGATTGGGTGCAAGAAACAATGTTAAAAGCTGAAAATAACATCAATGAAAAAGACTTGAGTTTATGCGCTATCGTTGATACGGCTGATGAAGCTGTTCAATATATTGAAGAATTCTTCAAATCGCATGAAATCACGCCGAACTTTTAATTTTGTCAAGGGTTCGTGCTGTTTACATATTTTCTATATTTGTTTCCTGTAAAATAAGACGTTAATGGAGTTTTTCAAGAAGTTTGGTAGGTATTTCTTAACAAAACATTTCCTGAAGGTTGCCGCGATTCTTGCCTTGGTTCATGTGCTTGTAATTGGGGGTACAATATATTACCTCGATTCCTATACACGACATGGTGAAAAAATAGAGATTCCAAACATGGTAGGAATGAACGTCCGCAACATTGCTAGTCTTACAGAGGAGCAAGATTTGAAGTTTGAAGTAGTTGATCAAGTGTATAAACCTAAATTAGCTGAAGGAACAATCGTGAGTCAAGATCCAGGTCCTACCAAAACAACATCCGTTTTTGTAAAAGGAGAGAGAACAATCCGTTTACGAGTATCGAAAAGGGTTTCATTAGTTGAAATGCCTAATTTGGTTAATAAATCGGAACGATTCGCAACAATAATTCTTAAGAATAGAGGTTTACGCTATAAAATTACGTATAAAAATACTCCAGAATCAAATGGAGCAATAATTCAACAAAGATTCAAAGGAAAAAACGTTAAGCCAGGATTAAAAATATCAATTGGCTCTATGATTCAAATTATCGTGGGGCGTTACGAAGGCGGTGAACCCGTAAAAGTTATTGATTTATTGGGCTTAACAATAAGTGAGGCCAGAGAGCGTTTATCAGTTTATCCGGGAGTTTCTTTTTTCCCTGTTTGTGAAGATTGTTTAACAAATGAAGACTCATTAAGAGCGAGAATAAATTCTCAATCACCTGAGTTTTATTTGGACGGAAATCCTGCATTGATGCCTTCTGTTGGAACTGTTTCTGCAACGGCTGTGCTTGATTTTATTGATGACAGACCCAAAAAAGATCCGGTAAAAACCGAGGATGGAAAACCAAGCGTTGACGCTAAAAATCCTTAATAAGACGATTTTCTGAATGAAAAGTATATTGATATTATGTTTGGGTTTAGTGCCCTTTTCCTTTAGTCAAGTAGAAAAAGAATTACCCCTGGCTACCAATCCCGATCTTCAAGGTCAGAAACCAGCGCAGTTAATTCAAAAAAGTAATGGAACATTCGACAGTACGTTCATTTATACAACTGACACAATAACATTGCCATTCTTCGACGATTTCAGCAAAAACAAATTTCAAAATTACACCGCGGGTTATTCAGATCCAGGCGTTACTTCTGCTCAGTTTTTTCAATTGTTGGATGGGTCAAGCATTCCTCTTTCAGCCGATAGCATAGTTTCATTAGTGCCAACTTACACACGTTATTTTACAGAAGTAAACGGGATATATACGTTTACCGATACCCTTCATGATGTCATCAACAATATTCAAATTGGGTATTTGGATACCTATCCAGTAACCTACAATTTCACACCGGTATATCCAGCTTACAATATTTACGATACATTAGGTTTTGTAAATCTCCCTGATACGCTATTTCAAATTGATGATATTGTCAAACAAGACTCTGCAAGGCAATTTTTCAAGCAAATTACTGATCCGTCAAAGCTTTGGTTAGATGCGAATGCATACCACAATTACCGCTACGCTGTAAACCCTTGGACGATAGGTGTTGCAACATTTGATGGACTTGACGAATATGGTTATCCGTATTCTTTCGGTTCAAATGGTTCAAATTATGCAGATGTTTTGACATCAAAACCCATCGATTTGTCTGGAAATACTATAGGTGACTCTATCTATTTATCCTTTTTGTATCAAAAACAAGGATTTGGAGAAGAACCAGAAACGACAGATTTTTTTGCAATTGAACTTTTCAACCCAGCATTGAACCAATGGACGCAAGTTTGGAGTGTCTCTGGCGGGCCTGTATCAGACTTTAAAGGAGCACATATTCCTATCGTTGATCTGGATTATTTCAATTCGAATTTTCAATTCCGCTTTAGAAATTATGGATCACTTACCGGTGGACTAGATCATTTTCACATAGACTATGTGCGCGTCCGAAAAAACTCTTTTTTAGCCGACACACTTTATAAAGATTTTGCATTTGTGTATCCGTTCTTTATTGAAGGATTACACTTCAGTTCCTTGGGATCATTTCAAAAACAATTCTACTGGAAAAATGAATGATTTAACCAAGGTGGTTGTTCGAAATGGGAGTAATTTACCGGAGAATAATCAGAATGGAAATATTGAAATTAAGTACAATGGAGTGAGCGAAGGAAACTTTGTGCTTGCGGCTCAGAATTTATCTGGCGGTGTGATTAACTACGCTCCGACAACAACTTATTATTCTTATCACGATTTATCTGGAGGTTACGTATTTGATGTTTCAAAACCAGGCACAAAACAAACTTTTGACATTATAAGTGACGCTACGGCACCTTTTACGGATTCTGTGGTCAATGATACGACTTATACTACTCAATATTTTGCCAATTACTATGCTTACGATGACGGTACTGCAGAAAGAGCTTACAGTTTCACCGGAGCACAAGGTCGTTTAGCAATGGGGTTTGAAACGTATGAGGCAGATACAATAATTGGTGCAAGCATTCACTTTACACCAACAGTTGTTAACGCCGAAGGCAGCTTGTTCGTTATAACGGTTTGGTCAGACAACAATGGTTTACCAGGCGACACTATTTATCAAGATAATTTGTTTTCCCCAAAGGTATTAGAATACGATTTTGGTCCCAACCGTTTTATAAATTATTATACCGATTCAACAAGAGTAGTGCCGGTAAGTGGAAAGTTTTATATTGGGTGGAGACAATTCAATGCGGAGCCACTCAATGTGGGATTAGATAAGAATATCGACAAATCACAAAACCTTTTCTATAGTTTGAATGGCGGTAATTCCTGGACCAATTCTTTGATAGAAGGTACGGTGATGATTCGTCCAATTTTCTCGACTAGTTTGAACGACGAACTTGGTATCGCAGAAAGAACTGTACCAAAAACGAATTTTGTTTTATATCCCAATCCAGCGAATGAACAAATCACTTTGAAAGCAGATAATGGTTTGGTGCAAGGTATGTCTGTGTACAATCTGCAAGGACAATTAGTGGTAAAAACAGACCAACAAACCACAGATGTTAGTTATTTGAAAACTGGAGTATATCTGGTTAAACCAGCGGATTCTGAACAAACGATTCGCTTGATAAAAAATTAATGATCGAAGTTGAAGAATATAAGGTCTATTCTGACCAAGAAGGGGAAGAAGAATTATTCGAACATTTTCGTTTCAAAGCGGAACCGGGATTAGTCATTATACGCATCGATAAATATTTGATGGATCGGATGCCAAATACAACACGTAATCGCCTTCAAAATGCAGCGAAAAACGGTAATATTCTTGTCAACGAAAAGAGAGTAAAGCAGAACTATAAGGTAAAACCCTTGGACGAAATTAGTATTGTTCTGCCATTTCCTATGCGCGATCTGGAATTGGTCCCAGAGGATATTCCAATAGAAATTATTTATGAAGACGATGATTTAGCTGTGGTCAATAAACCCAGCAACATGGTTGTCCACCCTGGTCATGGCAATTACACCGGAACTTTGGTGCATGCCTTGGCGTTTCATTTCAATAATTTGCCAGATAAATCGGAAGAGTTTTTTGGCCGTCCTGGACTTGTTCATCGCTTAGACAAACACACAACTGGTTTAATGGTAATTGCGAAAACTGAACATGCCTTGACTCATTTGGCCAAGCAGTTTTTTGATAGAACCACAGAACGTTTGTACTGGGCATTAGTATGGGGTGATGCAGAAGAGGCTGGTAAAGTAACAGGAAACCTTGGAAGATCATTAAAAAACCGCAAACTTGTAACCGTTTTCCCTGACGGGGATTATGGTAAGCATGCAGTAACACATTATAAACCCATTCGAAATTTTGGATTGGTTACACTTGTCGAATGTAAATTAGAAACAGGAAGAACCCACCAAATTCGTGCTCATATGAAACACATTGGGCATACTTTGTTTCATGATTTGGAATATGGAGGTGATTCTGTTCTAAAAGGTATGAAGAATGCAAAGTACTCTCGTTTTATCGATAATTGTTTTAAATTGATTGATGGTCAAGCTTTACATGCCAAAACATTGGGATTTGAACATCCCGTAACTAAAGAATACATGCAATTCGATTCAGAACTTCCAACGGGTTTTTCTGAAATAATAAGAAAATGGGAAACATACACGAAAGAATTGCCTTAGCTTAAGGTAATTGTTAATAATTTAACGTAAAACGCAATTATTGGTCAATACTGAGTAAAAAAGGGCTATTTTTATCACTAAAATATGGGTAATTAAAATTTTCGTATTAAATTCGAGTTCTGTTTAAAATAAGCGGACAATACATTACATTCAACAATATGACTATAAACTTAAGTAAAACCTTAACACTATTTTCACTTATCTTTTTGAGTTTCAGTGTAACAGCCCAGAAAAACTCTGCGCTATACAAGGAAGCTTTAAAGGTATTTAACAACGAAAATTACTGTGAAGGGGCAGAAAAATGTGAAGCAGCATATAAGCTTTTGTCTAGAAAAGGAAATCGTGCGAAGTTATTAAAAGGAGACATGGCGTTTAAAACAGCTGAATGTTACCGAATGACAGAGCGTTTTAGAGAAGCAAACGACTGGTACGAAAGATGTAAGTTGTTGGATTACCAGAATGAAGAACCAAAAATATTATTGCATAATGCGGAAATGCTCCAGCAAATGGGTGAATTCAAAAAAGCAATTACCGATTTGCAGGCGTACAAGAAGCTTGTGCCAAAAGACGTGCTTGCAGAGGTGAGAATTCAATCATGCAAAACAGCGAAAGATTATGTTGCAAACAAAACAAAGTATATTGTAACGAATCAACGAAATATCAATGGAACTACTTTTGATATGGCGCCTGTATTTGGTGACAGAAAAGAATCAAAGTTATTTTTCTCTTCTGGCCGCGATGGTGGTGCAGGTGGAGGAATAGATCCACGTTCATGCGAAAACTATATGGATTTGTGGTATTCTCAAATGGACAAAAAAAGAAATTGGGGTGTTCCAACACCACTTGAAGGTGATGGAATTAACACAGAAGATAATGAAGGAACAGTTTGTTTCGATGGTGGTGCAAAAAAAATGTTCTTTACACGTTGCCCAAATGTCAAAAAACAAAATTTAGGTTGTGAAATCTGGATGTCTGAAAGAAAAGGACGTGACGCTTGGAAAGTGCCAACAAGATTAGAGTTAAAATCGGATGATACTGTTTCCGTTGGGCACCCTTGTGTGTCAGACGATGGCAAAACCTTGGTATTTGCATCAGATATGTCAGGTGGTTTTGGTGGTCGTGATCTTTGGATTACAGAATACGTTCGTAAAACAAACTCTTGGACTGCTCCTAAAAACCTTGGTCCCGAAATCAATACCTCAGGTGATGAGTTATTTCCAACTTTTGGTAAGAATGGAGATTTGTACTTTTCTTCAGACGGTCATCCTGGAATTGGAAACTTAGATGTTTTCAAAGCATCTAAAGTGGGTGCAGAATTCAAATGGGAGAATGCACAAAATATGGGTTATCCTATTAATTCAGAAGCTGCAGATTTTGCATTGTATGAATTGGATGAAACACAAGGTTATTTCACTTCAGAAAGAAAAAGTGAGAATGGTGAGTTCAAACCAGATATCTACAAATACGAATTACCAGATAAGTTGTTTGATTTGTGTGTGATTGCTTCCGAAACAGGAAACAAAGCCGAAAAAATTGAAGGAGCTAGAATCGTTGTGAGAGCCTCAAACGGTGAAACATGGGACGGATTTACGAATAAGCTAGGAAAAGTTTGTTGGGAGAAGAAAGGAAATGGAGACCGCTATATCTTGCCGGAAACTTCGTATAAAATCTATGCATCAAAAGAAGGGTATCACGATAACCCAAGTCCCTCTGAATTCACAACGGTAGGTTTAACGCAAGGACGAACTTTTTACATTGAAATGGGATTGTTGCCTATAAAACCAATTGTACTTCCTGAAGTTCGTTATCCTTTGGCTAGTGCTGTGTTACTCGTCGATAATACGATTAACTCAAAAGATTCCTTGAATTTTGTGTATGATTTGTTGATTGAATATCCAGGAATGGTATTGCGTTTGATGTCGCACACCGATGCACGCGGAACAACCTCTTCAAATCAAGAATTATCTGAAAGACGCGCTAAATCTTGTATTGATTACCTTGTGAAAGAAAAAGGAATTGACCCAAGACGTTTAATCCCTCGAGGTGATGGTGAAAACGTGCCACGTGTTTTGAGAGATCCTGTGTCTGGTGAATTAATAACCTTAACTGAAGCATACATTGACCAATTCAAAACTTCAGATAAAACGAGATTTGAGATGCTTCATCAGCTGAATCGTCGAACGGAAGCTGAAGTTGTCCGAATGGATTTCACACCGTGATGAAATAGAATATTTTTTAAACCTCCGAGAGAAACCTCGGAGGTTTTTTTGTATCTTAATGTAACTAAACCGAAAGATATGAAAGAAGAATACATGCATTTTCTTTGGAGAATGCGCTTTTTACCGACCCGAAATTTCATACTGCATGATGGCACCGAAATGGAGATTCTCGAATTTGGTGAATACAATGAAAATGAAAGTGGCCCTGATTTTTTTCACGCCAAAATATTGATAGAGGGAATTTTGTGGTTCGGTCACGTCGAGTTTCATTTAAAAGCTTCTGACTGGTACAAACATAACCATCAATTAGATACTGCATACGACCATGTGATATTGCATGTAGTTTGGGAAATGGATCAAGAGGTAATCTGTCAAAATAAACCACTGCCAACATTATTATTGTCCAAATATGCCGTGGACGACCACTCTGTTTCGTTTAAAAAGGGAAAGAGCAATGAGCAATTGTTGTCCTGTTCCTTTGAATTAGAATCTATTGAGGAAATCTACATTGAAAAGGAAAAAGAAAGTGCGCTCCATCATCGTTTGAATAGAAAGACGAATCATTTTCTGCAAAATCCGGAGAGCGGTTTTGCTCAAGTGCTGTACGAATTGATTGCAACAGCATTTGGCGCCAAAATCAATAAAGATCCATTTTGGCAGTTAATAAAAGAAGTACCCATAGTGCGTCTCCTTAAAATGCGTAAAAAAAGTAGAGGAGATCTGATAATGTTAACCTCCGGCGTGTATGACAAAAAAACTATTCAACTAAAAAAGAATGTAAAATCCATGGAATCCTTTCAATGGAAAAGAAAAGGATTGCATCCAAAAGGGGCACCCGAAATAAGAGTGAAGCAATTTGCTCTTTTCGCACAATACTTCGATTTCGACTTTGGTTTTCTTGATTTATCGGCTGAAGATTTGTTGGCCTATATTCGGCAATCCTTCCTTAAAGTTGAAGATGTCGAATATGCTAAAAGCTTTCAAAACTTAATAATTATAAACTCTTTCGTTCCTTTTCTTTGGTGGTTAGGAGAGAAAAGAGGCGAGAGTCAATGGCAAAATCGAGCTATCGAATTATTGCAATTGCTACCAAGTGAAACAAATCATCTCACGAAGTTTTTAAAAAAGGCAGGATTCTCTATCCGAACGGCATATGATTCTCAGACTCTTTTGGAGCTATATTCTATCCGTTGTTCTCGCAAAAAATGTCTAACTTGCGGCGTCGGAATTAAAATCCTCGGGAGATGAGTTGGCTGCAAAAAATATCACTTTTTTTTGAATTGAGATCATTTGGTGTTTGCCAATGGTGGGCACAGAAATTGGGCATCGAACAATACAAAGTACGTCGCTCTTTTATTTATACTACGGTCATCGGTTTGGGTTCACCATTAGTCCTTTATTTTATTATGGCTTGGATCATCGAACACAAACATTATTTTAAATTTCAACGAAAGCGGAAATCGTCAATTTGGGAATTATGAGTTGGTATAGCTTTAATACGCCGACTTTCGTGCTTCCTAATATTTCTAGCAATAGTAATTACAGGAGGTTCCTTATGTTATATGTGGATATAGGATTATCCCGTAAATGACGCATTGATATGAAAATTTTAATAACAGGATCCAATGGATTATTGGGTCAGAAATTAGTCAAACTTTTACTTCACAACAATGTTCCGTTCGTGGCAACTTCTTCTGGTGAAAATCGAAACCAGGATTGCCCAAGTGAAAATTATCTTACCATGGATATCACATCAAAAATAGATGTGGAATCAGTCATAATAAATCAAAACCCAGATGCCATCATTCATACTGCGGCCATGACGAATGTTGATCATTGCGAGGAAGATAAAATCAATTGTCACAAAGTCAATGTGATGGGAACTGCTTTTTTGTTTGAAGCAGCGAAAAAGACAAACGCTCACTTTCAATTATTGTCAACTGATTTTGTTTTCGATGGTGAAAAAGGGAACTACCGAGAGGAAGACATGGTCAATCCTTTAAGTGTTTATGCCCAATCTAAAGTGGATGCAGAGCGATTATTACAACTTTCAAACTATACGCATTGGTCAATTGTGCGAACGATTATCGTATATGGAACTGGAAATAATCTTTCACGGTCGAATATAGTTTTGTGGGCACGTGAAGCTTTGGCCAAAGGTGATCCATTGAAAATAGTAAACGATCAGTTTCGTGCACCTACTTGGGCCGAGGATTTGGCAAAGGGTTGTGCAGCAATAGTCGAAAAGAAACACTTTGGTATCTTCCATCTCTCTGGACCAGAAACTTATTCAATTCTTGATTTGGTAAAAAAGATAGCAGGATTTTATGATCATCCTACAAGCAAAATTATGCCAGTTTCTTCATCCACGCTAAATCAAAAGGCCAAGCGTCCACCAAAAACCGGTTTTGACTTAACTAAAGCACGAGTTCTTTTGGATTACAAGCCAATTACAATCGAACAAAGCTTAACCCTGCTCGAGCTAGAATTAGAAGACAAACAATAAACCAAAGATTTCGCTGTACCGGCTTGTTGCGTTAAAATTTCATTATATTCGAGGAATAAAACGAAACAACTATGGCAAAAGAGGCATCCTCAGGTTGGGGGTCACGCGTTGGTTTAATTCTAGCAATGGCAGGAAATGCTGTTGGATTAGGTAATTTCTTAAGATTTCCGGTACAAGCAGTCGAAAATGGAGGTGGAGCATTCATCATTCCTTACTTGGTCTGTTTTTTATTGATGGGAATTCCACTTTTGTGGGTTGAATGGGCTACAGGACGTTTTGGAGGTATTCGTGGAAATCACTCTACACCGTTCATTTTCGATTCAATGAATAAAAAGAAAGTCTGGAAGTACATCGGTGTTTTCGGGATTTTCACCAACATCGCCGTTGCATCATATTACTGTTACATTGAGTCTTGGACCATGTCGTATGTCTATCATACCTTAATTGGAACATTTGATGGAATGTCGCAGCAACAAGTGAGTGACTTTTTCAATTCATATACAGACATTGGTTCTACCTTTTCAGGAATACCCTATGAAGCAGTCGTGTTTTACATAGTTTGTCTTGCTTTAAATACCTGGATATTATCAAAGGGGTTGGGCGGAGTAGAAAAAGTAGCCAAAGTAGGTGTGCCCTTATTATTGATTTTTGGAGCTTTTTTAGCCGTAAAGGGTTTGACATTAGGAACTTCAGGAGCTTCACCTGCAGTGCCTGACGCAAATGCATTGGATGGAATTAACTTCTTATGGACACCGCAGTTTAGTTCGCTTCTCGATCTCAAAGTTTGGCTTGCTGCTGCTGGTCAGATATTCTTCACACTTTCTTTGGGAATGGGTACTATTCACTGTTACGCGTCTTACTTGAAAGAAAAAGACGATGTTGCCTTGAATTCATTGAGCGCAGGATTTACAAACGAATTTGTAGAAGTTGTTCTTGGATCATTGATTGTAGTTCCTATTGCAGCAGGTTACCTTGGTTTAGATTGGGTAATCAACAATGCTGGATTCGGAATGGCATTCCAAACGATGCCTTATTTGTTTGATAAATGGGGTGACGTGGTTGGAACTTTATCTGGCGTATTCTGGTTTGGGCTATTGTTCTTCGCGGGGATTACCTCATCCTTGGCAATGGGAACACCTTGGATGGGGTTTATGCAGGATGAGTTTGGTTGGGGCAAGAAAAAAGGTGCTTGGACCTTTGGTTTGATCGTGTTAATATTAGGTTTACCAACCGTTTTCTTCTATAATGAGGGCGTGTTTGATGAATATGATTACTGGGCTGGAACAGTTTCATTAGTCGTCTTCGCTTTAGCTGAAATAGTTCTATTTGCTTGGGTTTTTGGAATCACCAAAGGCTGGGATCAAATAAATGCCGGTGCCGATATCAGTTTACCTAAAATTTATAAACCGATTCTGAAATATATCACACCAACTATTTTGATCATTGTTTTCCTTGGGGCATTGATAACTCCAAAAGGGAATGATTGGGAAAAAGCGCTGACTGAAAAATGGGAATTGGACAATGGGAGTATTCTCGCTAAACTAACCAATAGCGATATTGTCGTGAACAAAGAGTTTTTCTCCAACCATAAAGAGTATGATCAACCGGGTGGTATTGTGGATACAATCATTCACGATGAAGAAAAGAAAGTACATATCTTAAAAGTGAAGGACAAAGTACGTTTCTATAGAAATGAACAAGGAGAAGCCAAAGAAGCTAAAAAGGAAGCGATTTTGAGCAACTTGGGAAAAAATTATGTTTTCTTCGATTCAGTTGCAGTATGCAGAGAATATAAAATTAAATGGAAAAATAAAATTGTTGTTAAAAAAGGAGACGAACTAAAATTAGGCTCAACCATCGCGACAGGAAAATTCACAAATAAATCTCTATACATCACAATAGGCAGGTTGCTTTTGTTAGGATTATTTATATTCATTTGTATCCTCGTGTATAGAGCGGGACGTAAAAAAACAACGACATGAACACCTCAGCATTAATTATGATGGTCACTACCCAAGTGTTGGTGGCATTTCTAATGGGATTCTTTTTTTATAAAGTTTTGCGCGCTCCGAAAAGAGAAGAGCCAGATTCGTATAGCGAAAATGATGACGATTAGTCAACATGAAAAAAGAAAAGGAAATACCCGATTTTATTTCAAAAAAGACCAAGAGAGGAATTCTTCTTTTGGTCATTCTGTGTTTGATCATTATTTACACACCTAGATTGTTTTCATTATTAAAAAAAACAGAAGCTGTTGAACTCACCCAAACAGAAATTGAGAAAGTAGAACAACTTCAGGCGAATTACATTCAAGAACAACAAAAAAAGAAGAAGAATTCTTTCAAGAAAAGAGAGTATCGACGTCCGCCTAAAAAATTTGACCCAAATCAATATACGAAAACGCAATGGATGTACGTTGGTCTAAGTGACAAACAAGCAGAGGTAATGCTGAAAATCACAAAAAAGGGAATTTGGACGAACGAATTCTTGGCGAAAATTGTAGTCATTCCAGAAGAGGTTTTTCAGTTGATAAAAGATTCTACCATTTATCCAGAACGCAAATACGAAAACAAAGATTACACGGAATACCCGAAATACGAGAAAAAAGAAATTGTCTTAGTTGAAATAAACACTGCCGATTTAGAAGGCTTGAAGTCATTGCCCGGAATAGGTCCTACGTTTGCACTTCGTATCAATGCCTATAAAGAGTTATTAGGTGGATTCGTTCGCAAGGAACAATTACTCGAAGTGTATGGTATTGATTTGGAAAAGTTCAATCAGTTCGAAAAGTATTGCGAAGTCAATCCTTCAGCAATAGTTAAGATGAACATAAACGAGGTGGATGTAAATCGCTTAAAAATGCACCCATATATAAACTATTCTGTGGCCAACAGTGTTGTTCAAATGAGAAAACAGAGAGGGAAGTATACTAAAATTGAAGAATTGAAAGAATCTAAATTAATTAACCCAGAACTTTTCGAGAAACTAAAACCCTATGTATATTTGTAGTCATGCTTGAAAAAAGAATTAAATCTACCATACGTGATGTGGTGGATTTCCCAAAGAAAGGTATTGTTTTTAAGGATATTACGCCGATAATGAAAGATCCTGTTTTGTCAAATGACATTGTGGACGACTTGTATAATTCTTATGCAATGCAGAATATTGATGCCGTTGCAGGTATAGAAAGCCGTGGTTTTTTATTCGGATACCCTTTGGCAATGAAATTAGGTGTGCCATTTATAATGATTAGAAAAAAAGGCAAACTGCCGTATGATAAAATCAGTCATTCTTATGACTTGGAATATGGAAGCGCCGAAATCGAAATGCATACCGATGCAGTGAGTGAAGGTCATCGGGTATTAATTCATGACGACTTATTGGCAACTGGAGGTTCCGCTTCAGCAGCTGCACATCTTATTGAAAAGTGTGGAGGAAAAGTAGCTGGATTCAACTTCCTCGTTTCTTTAGATTTTTTAAATGGAAAAGAGAAAATAAAAGGCTTTTCTGATAATATTGATGCATTAATAAATTATTAAAAATATAATGAATTTCGACCAAAACGAAAATCAAAAAATGATCGCGCAAATGATTCGCGATTTTTCAGAGAAAGAAATCCGTCCGCACTTTATGGAATGGGATGAATCTCAGGAATTCCCTGTACACGTATTCAAAAAATTGGGTGAGCTAGGATTGATGGGTGTTTTCGTTCCTGAAAAATATGGAGGCTCAGGTTTTACCTATTTCGAATACATTACAGTGGTGTCTGAAATTGCAAAAGTTTGTGGTTCAATCGGCTTATCCGTGGCGGCGCATAATTCTTTGTGCACAGGACATATCTATTACCACGGTAGCGAAGAGCAAAAAATGAAATACTTGCCCAAATTAGCCACGGCTGAATGGATTGGCGCTTGGGGATTGACAGAAACTGGAACAGGTTCTGATGCAGGAGGAATGAATACAACTGCGGTACTTGAAGGAAATGAGTGGGTATTGAATGGTTCAAAGAATTTTATCACGCACGGTAAATCAGGTGATGTTACTGTCGTTATTGCTCGAACAGGCGAAAAAGGCGACTCTAGAGGAATGTCTGCTTTCATCGTTGAGCAAGGAACAAAAGGATTTACCGCTGGAAAAAAAGAAAATAAATTAGGAATGCGAGCTTCAGAAACATGCGAATTGATTTTCGACAACTGTCGAATTCCAGCCGAAAACTTAATTGGTAAAGAGGGAGATGGGTTCGTTCAAGCTATGCAAGTATTAGATGGTGGCAGAATTTCAATTGGAGCATTGGCATTAGGAATTGCAAAAGGAGCATTTGAAGCATCCGTAAAATATGCGAAAGAAAGAGAGCAATTCGGAAAACCAATTGCACAGTTTCAAGCAATTGGTTTCAAATTAGCCGACATGGCGACGAAGATCGAAGCATCTGAATTGTTGCTGAACCAGTCCGCATTCTTGAAGAATGCAGGAAAGAATTTGACTAAGGAATCAGCTATTGCCAAATATTATGCTTCAGAGGTTGCTTGCGAAGTAGCCAGTAATGCCGTACAGATATTCGGAGGATATGGATATACAAAAGATTTCCCAGTTGAGAAATTTTATCGTGATGCGAAACTTTGTACGATCGGTGAAGGAACCTCTGAAATACAAAAATTAGTTATTTCGAGAGAAATTTTAAAATAGTTATTGCATTTTATGAAATTACCCTTACATTTGCCGACCAAAATTGATTTAAATACTTATAGAATATGTTAATAGTACCAGTAAAAGAAGGTGAAAACATCGAAAGAGCCTTGAAGCGTTACAAGAAGAAGTTTGACAAAACTGGAGTTATGAGAGAATTGCGTTCGCGTAAAGAATTTCGTAAGCCTTCAATTGATGATCGTCAACAACGTATCAAAGCTGCTTACAAGCAAAGAATGCAAAGTGCAGAAATGTAACATATTCGAATAAAATACGTTTAAAAAGGAGGCTTCGGTCTCCTTTTTTTATGCTTGAAAAATTTATATATTATCTTAAGGTTGAACGACGGTATTCGTCGCATACTCTTTTGGCGTATCGTGCCGATTTAGAAACCTTTATCGATTTTATTGCCCTGCCTTCTGATACTGAATTTGAACGAGTCCACGCAAGGGATGTTCGCGAATGGATCATGGATTTGAATGCTAAAGGTTTATCTAACCGAAGCATCAATCGTAAAATTTCTTCCTTAAGAGCGTTTTATAAATGGCTGAAAAAAGAAGGGCAAATTTTGAATAATCCTTTAGCAAAAATAAAAGGTCCAAAAACTGAGAAACGTCTTCCCCATTTTGCCAAACAATCGGAAATGGAGAAAATCGAAGTAAAGTCAGATCAAAATGATTTTGAATCTATCCGAGACCATACCATTTTCGAAATGTTTTATCAAACAGGAATTCGTTTGAGTGAATTAATTGGCTTAACGGACACGCAAGTTCAATCGAATTACATTCGTGTTATTGGTAAGAGAAACAAAGAGCGTCAAATTCCCATTTCGTCAGAATTGAATGCGAAAATAAAGAAGTATCAAACGTGTCGAGACAAAGAGGCAGTGCGAGGTAGCCGATTGTTTGTGTTAAAAAACGGTAAGAATCTATACCCAAAACTTGTTTACAGAAGAATTAATATTTACCTTAGTGAGGTAACGAGTTTAGATAAGAAAAGTCCGCATGTCCTTCGGCACACCTTTGCGACCCACATGCTCAATAATGGAGCTGGGTTGGAAACCTTAAAGGAGTTATTAGGTCATGCAAACTTGGCAGCGACGCAAGTATATACTCATAATTCGTTCAAACAATTATCAAATATTTATTCACAAGCCCATCCACGCGGGCACAAAACAAATTAATTATGGATATTCAAGTGCACTCAATTCATTTTACAGCCGACAAAAAATTATTAGGATTCGTAAATGAAAAAGTAAATAAATTAGAGGTGTTCTTTGATAACATAATTGCTGGAGAAGTCTATTTAAGATTAGATAAGAATAATGCCAAGGATAATAAAATCGCTGAAGTGAAATTACTGATTCCAGGAAAAGAGTTATTTGCTAAAAAACAATGTAAAAGTTTTGAGGAAGCTGCCGACTTGGCGGTTGAGGCTTTGCGTAAGCAAGTAACCAAAGAAAAAGAAAGAAAATAGTAAATTATAAATACTTGAAAAGGTGGCAATTGGCCACCTTTTTTTTGCAACGAAAAAAAAAACTGTTTTTTTCTTTTAAAACCATTGCTGTAAAAGATTTCTTTCATACATTTGCAAACCCAAATACAGGGTAAGTAATAACGTTCTTTCAATTATTGACCAAATAAAATTATGTGCCGATGTAGCTCAGTTGGCCAGAGCAGCTGATTTGTAATCAGCGGGTCGGGGG
>ERZ1048068.88-NODE-88-length-91850-cov-22.469350_pt1 | contig 91850 bp, 89 predicted proteins | sample MGYA00383098_ERZ1048068 | MGnify/ENA primary metagenome ERZ1048068 (study PRJEB29581, sample SAMEA5548368) | metagenome | biome: marine; feature: coastal; material: water | depth 1 m | study: Short-term variability in the microbial, nano- and picoplankton dynamics...
TTATTCTTGTTTATGATAATAGCTGAAGTTTTAGAATTATGTTGTAAATGTTAATAGGCACAACATTAGACATTAAAGAATAAGCTCTTTTCCAACTACACTGCGAATCAAACCGTTATTTTATATTTATAGCCAAAGCTATTACAAAAGAAGAAATTCAATACAAGAGATTTGGCCTTCCGTCTTAAAAATAGATAAAAAAAACAAAACGTAAAAAAATACTCAAACGAATCTTTTACATTGAATTCGTTTTGAGTAAATTCGTGTTCTTATGCGCATACAGTTTTTGACCTATTTTTCTTCCCTGTTTTTTTTGTCTGGCTATGGACAAGAGCAACATGCGTGGGTGTATTTTGCCGACAAGCCCAATGCTCCCAGCTATTTGGAAGCCCCATTAACGATGCTTACCCAAAAATCTTTGGACAGAAGAGCTGCGCAATCCATTGCCCTCGATCTACAAGATGTTCCGCTAGAGGCGGGCTATGTGTCAAGTGTTGCGAGTAGTGCGGGCATTGCAGTAAAAGCAAAGTCAAAATGGCTCAATGCCTTGCATGTATTCGGTACAAAAGAAAACATCGATGCGTTGTTGAGTCTCGAAGGAGTGGTTTCCGTTGATTATGCAAACCAAACATTGAACAAAGGCGGTAAAAAAAGAAGCAAGCATCCTAAAAATAAGTGGGTATTTTCATCGGAAGAAAGCAATTTGGCTTATGGATTGGCAAGCAATCAAATAGAAATGTTGAAGGGTGATTTTTTACACGATTTAGGTTATACAGGTCAAGGAATGACCATTGCCTTGATGGATGCTGGCTACAAAGGCGTGGAAACTTTTGATGCTTTTTCGAATTTGAGCGATGCCAACATGGAAAACGGGGAGATTTTGGGAGGGTATGATTACGTTCATCGAGATGCTGACTTTTATGGAGATACGGGCAACACTCACGGATTGTCCGTTTTGTCTACCATGGCAGCCTTTGTTGATACAGAATTTATTGGAACCGCTCCAGATGCGCACTTTTATTTGTTTGTAACAGAAGATCCCTTGACGGAAACTCCTTTGGAAGAAAGTCTTTGGGTAGAAGCTGCAGAGCGCGCAGACAGCTTGGGGGTAGATGTGATCAATACTTCCTTAGGGTATTCTACTTTCGATGAAAGCACCTATGATTATACCTATGCAGATATGGACGGAGCCACCACCTTCATTACGCGTGGCGCAGAAATTGCAGCCTCCAAAGGGATGGTGGTTGTAAATTCAGCAGGAAATTCAGGAAACGATCCATGGCATTACATCACGGCTCCTGCAGATGCTCCTTCGGTGTTAACTGTAGGGGCTGTAGATCCGAATGAGGAAACTGCATTTTTTAGTTCCTACGGACCTACGGCAGACAATCGAATAAAACCAGAGGTTTTGGCACAAGGACAATCGGTATACGTTGTGAATGGCGCGGGCAATACCGCACTTTCAAACGGTACCTCCTTTTCTTCGCCAATCATCGCAGGTTTGGTTGCCTGCTTGTGGCAATCCATGCCCGAAAAATCTGCTACTGAAATACGAGGCTTGATTCAAAACTCTGCCGATTTGTATTTCGCTCCAGAAAACCAAAGAGGGTATGGTATTCCTGATTTTCAAGCCATACACGTCTCTCTAAAAAATCCAGAGATTTTGTGCGAAATTCCCAGCTTAACAACCAATCTTGTTGGTCTTGATTTGAAAATTGTCTTGCCAGAAAGAGATGCCAATGCACTCGTACTTGTATGTGATATGCGTGGTCGCATATTACTCAAACAAAAACTAAGTCGTCGAGAAAACACGATAGATGTTTCGGGATTGACCGCAGGTTTGTATCTTGCAAGCGTATCGTATGAGCAAAATCAACACGTCTTTCGATTTGTTAAAAAATAGCGTTTCCGAAATGTTTTCAAATTCAATTACAAAATTATTCAATACAGAATACCCGATTGTACAGGGTGGGATGGTATGGGTCAGTGGCTATAAATTGGCAGCTGCGGTCAGCAATGCAGGAGGTTTGGGATTGATTGGTTCTGGATCTATGTATCCAGATATGCTAAGAGAGCACATTCAAAAATGCAAAAAAGCAACGCGCAAACCCTTTGGAGTCAACATTCCAATGCTGTATCCTAATATGAAAGAAATCATTCAGATCATCATTGAAGAAGGTGTGAAAATTGTATTTACATCGGCAGGAAATCCAGCATTGTGGACTTCTTATTTGAAAGAAAATGGGATTACAGTCGTGCATGTGGTCAGTAGCTTGAAATTTGCATTGAAAGCTCAAGAAGCCGGGGTTGATGCGGTGGTCGCCGAAGGATTTGAAGCAGGAGGTCACAACGGAAGAGAAGAAACAACGACTTTGACCTTAATTCCAATGGTGAAAGAAAAATTAAAAATCCCTTTGATTGCAGCAGGTGGAATTTCTTCAGGAAAAGCCATGCTTGCCATGTTTGCCCTCGGAGCAGAAGGAGTTCAGGTGGGGAGTCGCTTTGCAGTTAGTAAAGAGTCTTCGGCTCATATCGATTTTAAAAAGAAGGTCATCGAGCTAAAAGAAGGGGAAACAATGTTGGATTTGAAAGAAATTGCACCTGTAAGAATGGTTAAAAATGAATTGTATGAGGCCATAGTTTCATTGAGAAAGGAGCACAAAAATGCGGAAGATCTGAAATCTTTCTTAGGTAAAAGACGCTTAAAGAAAGGCATGTTTGAGGGAGATTTGAAAAATGGAATGCTCGAAATTGGACAAGTCTCAGGATTTCTCTACAAAATAGAAAGTGCCGAAGCGATTGTAAAAGACATGGTTCGCGAGTTTATAGAAACCAAGCAATCCTTGTAGTTTTTTTTTGAAAAATATGGAACGTTAAAACTTCAGACTTTTTTTGGATCTATGGAAGGACTTCTCGATTCCTGGAGAGAGCGTTTCTGTGTAATATTCCCCCGTGTACAGTTCTATTTCTTTGATCAGTTCAGGGTAGTTTTTCGTTATTTTACAAAGGGTTTGAAAAGCGGTGATCCGTGTGGAAGGTATTTTGTGTATGTCTGTCCACAAACAGATGCAATGTTGAAATAGTTTTCCTTCTTGTACTTCATTTAAATCCATAGCATCTATAACAATCAACAATTGTCGTTGGTGTCCATCTTTTTTTTGAGGAATGGCAGCGATTATTTTTTCTAGGTGTGGACTGACTTTTGCGTCATTCTTTTTCATCAAATGAGAAACGAGCCATGCGGCTTTCCATGCAGCGGGATTGTCTTTTTGTAAGCCGTACAGCAATAAGTCTTCCAAATTTAGTTGTGTTGCGAGTGCTAACAATTCCTTTTTATTTCTCGTTTGTGAAAATATTATTGGTATGGAAAAGCTTTGGTTTGTCATTACATAGGAGCTAGAAAGGGGGTGCGTGTTTGAGGGCTATTTGTAAAATAAACAATAAAAATGGATAAATTATTTTTTTGGAGTACGAACAATCGTAAAAAAAGCTGTGGCACCGGTTGCGAGAAACCAATCGTTTTGAAGCAATTGCTTTCCATTTTCGTCAAATATCATGAATCCTGCTGTATTGGGCGAGTACAAGCCTTCATTTCGTGCTAAAAATTCAATCCTGTTGACTCCAGGACGCAATGAAAGTGTGAACTTTTGATACCTTCTTGTAAGTTCTATTTGACGAATGACAGTATTGTTGTTTTGGTTGACTTGCACGATATCACCATCTTCAGCACCAAAATCCCGGCAAACAATGGTAATTGTTTCTGTACGATTCTCAAGTACACCTAAATTTTTGTCTATGATCGCATATTTCTTTTTGCTTCCCCAAGCTTCCGCGTTGTATCGTTTTTCAAAGAGCTGCTGCGGAGTAAGCACATTGTTTTCTTTCAAATCACGCAATTCTTTTTCCTGGATTTTTTTTTCAATCTCACGTGCCAAGGATTTTTCAAAAACTTGTTCATCGCGGTATGGATCTATAAAGTCTATTTTTTTTGTACCACTTGAATTGCCGGCAGGAGCGTAGATGTCTGAAAAAGAATCGCTTTTTTTGATATTGTCAATTTGTCCAGAAATAGTCTCTGAGCATCCAATCAAAATAAGCACACAGAAAATTTTTAAATAACAGCTTTTCATCGCAGACAAAAATAAAGCATCGCACGGAAAATGCTGTTAATAAAATTAAAATTGTTTGAAAATACAATTGTGATGGGGTCAAGGAGTTTTTGGAAAGGGGTTGAAGTTGGAGGAGTTTCCCTTGGTACAATGCGATTTTACTTCTTCAAATCAGTAGATCTGAAAATAAATTTTAGTTTGACTAATAGTTTATTTAAAAGTGTTTAAAACACTTGAAAACAGTGTTTTAAGTTTTTAGTAAATCTATTTTTATTGAGTTCAAGCATGAGAAGTAAAGCATTTTTACGAGGTTGTTTTCGTTTGTAAAAACGCTTTGTAAGTTGTGTGAATTTTTCCGAAAAGCATTTGATTGTACGCTTTATAGAATCGTTTTTTAATACTATTTTTGAGACTCAATGATATTTATGAATTTTGAGACAAATACTTTTTTAGAAATAGGGAGCGTTGTATGCAGCGTTCTTTTTTTGTTTTTTTTAATCAAAGAAAATAAAAATTGCTGGTTTTATGGAATTGGAGCCTCTTTGCTGAGTATTTTTTTATTCTATCGCATTCATTTGTATTCAGAGTCTATTTTGTATGTCTATTACGTCTTGATTGGGTTTTACGGCTACTTTTTGTGGAGCAAGAATGAAAAAGACAATCATACGTTGAAAATCAGTCAGCCTGGGCTTTCGAGTCATTTGCTTTTGTTTTTTATCGGTGTATTCTCGGGAAGTTTATTGGGGTATGTGTTTGAAAATTATACAGATGCAGAGAATGCCTACTTGGACGCCTTTACCACTGTGTTTAGCTTTATTGCAAGTTACCTTGAAGCGCGCAAGGTTTTGACGACATGGATTTTATGGATCATTTTAAATGGTGTCACAATTTATCTATATTCGCAAAAAGAATTGGATTGGTATGCAGGGCTCACCGTTATTTACACGGTCTTTTCTTTTGTAGGCTATTTTAAATGGAGGAAAATATACCTCAGTTATTCCTTGATAGAAGAGAAATAGGAATTGAATAGTTGCGTACACTGAATTAAAATCAAAACTCAGAATGAAAGTTTGTATTGCTGAAAAACCAAGTGTGGCTCGTGAAATTGCATCTATTTTAGGAGCGAATCAAAGACATGATGGTTATTTTGAAGGCAATGGGTACCAAATTACTTGGACTTTTGGGCATTTATGCACCCTGTACACTCCCGACGATTACAAGCCGCATTGGAAACGATGGGACTTGAATACCTTGCCGATGCTTCCGGAAAAATTTGACACCAAGTTGGTGGGAAATTCAGGAGTTCAAAAGCAATTCAACACCATTAAAAAATTATTTGACCAAGCGAGCCTCGTGATCAACTGCGGCGATGCTGGCCAGGAAGGGGAGTTGATACAACGTTGGGTCATCAAGCAAGCAAACTATACAGGAAAGGTGTCTCGTTTGTGGATTTCTTCCTTGACTTCGGAAGCAATAAAAGAAGGGTTTGAAAACTTGAAAAATTCTGAAGATTACGACAATTTGTATTACGCAGGAAGCTCAAGAGCTATCGGCGATTGGTTGTTAGGAATGAACGCAACCCGATTGTATACTTTGCGTTATGGAGCAGCCAAGCAAGTATTGTCAGTCGGTCGTGTACAGACACCTACACTTGCCATGTTGGTCAAGAGACACAAGGAGATTCTTCATTTCAAATCGGCTCCCTATTGGGAGATTCAAACGCTGTACCGCGCTACGGTTTTCAACAACGAACAAGGGCGCTTTTTAAAAAAAGAAGACGGAGAAGCTTCCATGAATCAAATCAAAGAAAAAGCATTTGAAATTGTTTCTGTAACCAAAAAAAAGGGGAGAGAATATGCACCAAAATTATTCGATCTGACAGGTTTACAGGTCTATTGCAATACAAAATTTGGCTACACTGCAGAACAAACACTGAAAATCGTTCAGAAATTATACGAACAAAAACTCGTCACTTATCCTAGAGTTGACACCACATTTCTACCGGAAGATTTGTTTCCGAAAGTGCCAGGAATTCTAGCAAAACTTACGGCATATGCTTCTTTGACACAAGTCTTGAAAGGGGGTGGGAAATTGAAAAAAGAGAAACGTGTCTTTGACAATAAAAAAGTAACCGATCACCACGCTATTATTCCGACAGGTGAGCAGGCCCAATTGTCGGAATACGATCAAAACGTCTACGACATCATAACACGTCGCTTTATTGCGGTGTTTTATCCAGTCTGTCAGGTTTCTAATACAGTTGTTGTGGGTCGAGTCGCCGACGTTCGCTTTAAGACCTCTGGAAAGGAGATTTTAGAAGAAGGTTGGCGAGCTGTATTTTTCAAAGCAAAAGAAAACACCAACTCTGGCGAAGAAAAAACACTGCCTTCCTTTGAAGAAGGAGAAAATGGTCCACACGAGCCTTCTTTTTTAGAAAAAGCAACAAAGCCTCCTAAAAATTATACAGAAGCGACTTTGCTCAGAGCTATGGAAACCGCAGGGAAGCAAGTTGAGGACGACGAATTGCGTGATTTGATGAAAGCCAATGGTATTGGAAGACCCTCTACGAGAGCCAATATTATTGAAACCTTGTTTCGTAGAAAATATGTCGAACGAAACAAAAAACAAATTTTGCCGACTCCGATGGGCGTCCGTTTGATAGAAACCATTCAAAACAAATTGTTGAAATCAGCAGAACTCACAGGGCAGTGGGAAAAACAGTTGAAAGAGATCGAAGAAGGAACTTACAGTGCTTCTTCTTTTATTCGAAACATGAAAAAAATGGTGGACGATTTGGTGGTAGAAGTGCGACTGGAAAAAAACATCAAACGTTTTACTACAGAGATAGAAATCACAAAAAAACCTGTTGCGAAGAAAAAAGCATCAGCTTTAGAGGGCTTGAAATGTCCCAAATGTGGAGCCGGAACTCTCTTAAAAGGAAAGAGTGCTTATGGCTGTTCTAGCTACAAAGAAGGTTGTGATTTTCGTTTGCCTTTTGAGTTCATGGACAAAAAAATATCTGTGAATCAATTCAAGAGATTGCTTGCCAAGGGGAGTACGGTGGTGTTGAAAGGATTTAAAAAAGAGAAAGAGAAAGTCAGTGGCTCCCTTATTTTTACAGAGAATTTTGACTTGGCATTAGAAATTTCTGAAAAAAAGCAGTCGGATAAAATGCAGTGTCCGAAATGCAAAAAAGGTACCGTCGTCAAAGGAAATGCAGCCTATGGTTGCTCAGAATACAAGGCAGGTTGCGATTTCAGATACGATTTTGGAGTCCTACGTCAAAAAGCAGGAAACAATAGTTTGACCAAAGAACTTGTTGAAAAACTACTCAAAGAATAGCAAGAATCCATATCCCTTTATTTTAAAAAAAATGGTGCAAAAAATTCTCATCATCGGTTATGTTTGGCCTGAGCCCAATTCCTCAGCAGCAGGAAGTCGTATGATGCAATTGATTTCCGTTTTCTTGTCTCAAGGTTGGGAAGTCGTTTTTGCCAGTCCCGCGCAAGAATCGGCTCATAGGTATCCGTTGGAAGCTTTAGGAGTGCAGGTTCATTCCATCGAATTGAATAACGATAGTTTTGATACGTACGTCAAAGAGTTGGCGCCAACAATGGTGTTGTTTGACCGATTTATGATGGAGGAACAATTTGGTTGGAGGGTGTCTCAAAATTGTCCAGATGCTTTGCGCATACTCGATACCGAAGATTTACATTGCCTTAGAAAAGCGAGAGAAAAATCCGTCAAAGAAGGTAAAAAATTTAAAACTTCGGATTTGAATTCGACTGTGGCGGTGCGTGAAATTGCAAGTATGTACCGTTGTGATCTGTCACTTCTTATTTCTGGCTACGAAATGACATTGTTAACAGATCATTTCAAGGTTCCTCAAACTATTTTGGCATACGTTCCTTTTCTTGCGAATGAAATTTCAGCGGAAACGATGGAACGCACTCCAACATTTCCAGAACGAAAGCACTTTGTAACCGTCGGCAGCTTTTTACATGCACCCAATTGGGATTGTGTGCGCTACCTGAAAGAGGAAATCTGGCCAGAATTGCGTAGGAAAAACCCAACAGCAGAAATGCATGTTTACGGTTCGTATCCCACTCAAAAAGTATTTCAACTCCACAATCCTAAAGAACGTTTTCTGGTGAAAGGTTGGGCAAAAGATGCACAAGAAGTGGTGAAAAATGCACGAGTTTGTTTGGCACCCTTGCGTTTTGGAGCAGGAATGAAAGGGAAATTATTAGAGGCTATGATTTGCGGAACCCCCAGTGTAACTACTGAAATAGGGGCAGAAGCAATGCACGCTGATCTTTCATGGAATGGTTTTATTGAAAACAAAAGTGAAAATTTTGTAAAGGCCGCTACCCAACTTTACAACGAAGAGAAGACCTGGCTTTTAGCTCAAGAAAATGGAATTGCAATTGTCAATACGGTGTATGCAAAGAAAAACATAGCTCCCAAATTGGTTCAGACAATAGAAAATATTCAAAGAAACCTCCAAGCACACAGAATTCAAAACTTTACAGGAAGTATGTTGCTGCATCACTCGATGAAGAGCACAGAATTCATGTCTCGTTGGATTGTAGAAAAAAACAAAAATGCCAACGCAAAATAGCGCTGTGAAATCTCTCCTAAAAAGCTTATTCCGTAACTATTTTTACGACCCAAAGAATGAGATACAAACCAATACCCGTACCCAGGAATAGCGCTGCTAAAATAAAAAGCAAGCGAACTTGTTTTTCTGTCAAACCTATTTTGTCACCAAGCCAGCCCGAAACTCCTAAAACCATTTTTTTTATTTTTTTTGAAATCAATTGAAAGTTACTGAAATTTCAAAGATTACGGTGAATTGTTGCCAAATAACTGTTGAAAAAAAACTTTTAACGGGGTTTAAAAGTTTTTTATTCGTGGTGGTAAGGTTCGTTTTTTAAAATAGTAAAAGCTCTATAGACTTGTTCTGTAAAAAATAGACGGATCATTTGATGCGAAAAAGTCATTTTAGATAAAGACACTTTTCCTTGAGCTCTCTTATATACCTCCTCTGAAAAACCATAAGGACCTCCAATGACAAAAACCAACTGTTTGATGCCAGAATTCATTTTTTTTTGAAGAAAATTCGAAAATTCTATAGATCGAAAATCTTTCCCTTTTTCGTCCAACACAATCAATTGGTCTCCTGTCTGTAACTTACTCAATAGCAAAGAACCTTCTTTTTCTTTTTGTTGCTTTTGAGAAAGATTTTTAACATTTTTAATATCCGGAATAATGGTGAGTTCAAACCTGACATAATGTTTCAAGCGTTCTGCGTACACCGTTGTCAAAGTTTGCAAGCTTTTGTCATCTGTTTTGCCAATGGCAAGGAGTCTAATTTTCATGTCTGCAAAGATAATTTTTTTTAGAAATGAAAAACATCTTGCAGACCGATGATGGAAATAGAAAAGAATGATTTTAAAAACTAAAGATAAAAAGGTATTTTTGGTCACTTAAAATAGGTTTTATGATCAGTGATTTACAGTTTGAAAATGAATTGAACGGAATTATAGCAAACGCCATTCGTGAAGACGTAGGAGATGGAGACCATAGTTCTTTGGCGTGTATTCCAAAAGGGGTGCAAGGAAAAGCACAATTACTAGTGAAAGACAAAGGAATCATTGCAGGTGTTGTCTTTGCTGAAAAAATATTCAACTATGTAGATCCAACACTAAAAGTTTCTATTGTAAAGAAAGATGGTGCTCCCGTAATGTATGGCGATATTGTTTTGACCGTTGAAGGAAGTTCTCATTCGATTCTTAAATCCGAGCGATTGGTTTTAAATGCCATGCAGCGTATGAGTGCCATTGCTACAAAAACAAATTATTTTACGCAATTGTTGGAAGGAACAAAAACAAAAATACTGGATACTCGAAAAACCACTCCGGGAATTCGTGCCATTGAAAAATGGGCGGTCAAAATTGGCGGAGGAGTGAACCATCGATTTGCTTTGTACGACATGATTATGTTGAAAGACAACCATATTGATTTTGCTGGAGGAATTTCTCAAGCCATTGCTTTGACGAAAAAGTATTTAAAAGCCACCGAGAAAGATTTGAAAATCATCATTGAGGCCCGAAATCTTGAGGAAATTAGAGAGATTTTATGTTCTGACGGAATACACAGGATTTTGATAGATAATTTTAGTTTTGAAGACACGCGAAAAGCAGTTGCGATGATCAATGGGAAATGTCAAACAGAATCTTCGGGAGGAATCAATGAAGAAACACTGCAGCAATATGCAACATGTGGCGTGGATTATATTTCATCAGGAGCATTGACTCATTCAATACACAATATGGATCTAAGCTTGAAGGCCTGCGAATAAAATATTTGTTTTACCTTGTAAACACGAACCCATGACATCAAACAAACCCATATCGAAGCTCATTGCATTGCAAAACTTCGGAAAGCGTATCAAAATTCCTGGACTAGAAGGAATGTCGCTGTACGACTTGTTGCATATGTATGTGCTCGGGATTGTACGAGGAGCCCTAACAGCAAGAGCTGGAGGAATATCTTATAGTTTTTTTATGGCTGTTTTTCCTTTCATGCTGTTTATGTTGACACTGATTCCCTACATTCCTATCGAGGGTTTTCAAGAAAACTTCATGAATTTAATTGCTGAGGCTTTTCCTCCAAAAACATACGAAGCGGTAGTACCTATATTTGAAGATATTGCTCAAAACAAGTATGGGGGACTCCTGTCTTTCGGTTTTCTAGTTTCTATTTTTTTGATGACCAACGGTGTCAATGCCGTTTTTGGAGGGTTTGAGTACTCTTACCACGTTACGGAGGTCCGAGGCGTCGTCAGAGCATATGTGATATCTTTAGGAACGTCTCTCTTAATGTCTTTCTTTTTGATTTTCACGGTTGCTGTAACGATCTTGTTTAAATTTGGATTGGATTTTTTGATTTTAAAAGGATGGTTGAGTGAAGAGTTTTTGTGGTTGGAAAATGTTCGGTATTTGTTTTTTGTATTCATGATTTTTACGACCGTATCATTGCTTTATTATTTTGGAACCAAACAAGGTAAGCAATCTTCATTCTTTTCCGTAGGGGCAATTTTGACAACCTTTCTTTCTGTCATAACCTTTTATATTTTTGGGGTATACGTTTTGAAGTTTGCAAAATACAACGAGCTCTATGGTTCGATTGGTACGCTGCTGGTACTCATGCTTTTTATCTGGTTGAATTCCATTATTCTGTTATTGGGTTTTGAGTTGAATGCAAGTATGACCAAATTGAAAAACGAACACAAAATGAAGCGTTTGTAATGTACTGTAAGAATCTATTGCAATATGCAATCTTCTTCCTGCGATTGTAAAAATTTTGCATTGCATTTCTTGAAATATTCCGTGAAAACTTTACGAAAACGATATAGAAAGTTGTAAAACGAGTCAAATTCAATTGTCAGATTCATAATGTTTCATTTGATTTATTGATTATATTTTACTGATTGTGTTGTTTCGGGAGATTTTGAGAAAAATACTCGCTTTTTTCTCCAAGTTAACTGAACAATCTGCAAAAAAGATTTTGATACAAAAAGCCGCCTTGTTTTTAATTAATTTAGTTCGCTTGAAATAAATGGTTATCGTCTTGTGTAAAAGACACCATTTTTACGAACTAAAAATTAATTTTAAACGACTCAAAAATATGAAAATAGGCATATTGAAGGAGACCCAAAAAGGAGAAAAACGTGTTGCCATGTCACCAAACATTGCAAAACAACTTATTTCCAAAGGTTTTGAAATTCTTGTAGAAGAAAATGCGGGAAAAAATTCCTCTTATAAAAATATAGATTTCACAGGAGTCAACGCTTCTGTAGAGAAGAGAGATGTTGTGTTCCAGAAGGCAGACGTATTGGTGAAAATCAATCCTTTCGACGAAGAAGATTTGAAATCTATCAACAAAGGACAAATTTTGATGAGCCAGTTGTTTCACATGTCCAGCCCAGAATTGGTGAAGGCTATCGCAGAAAAAGGAGCTACGGCATTCTCAATGGATGCTGTGCCAAGAATTTCAAGAGCGCAAGACATGGATGTATTGAGTTCACAAAGCAACTTGGCAGGTTACAAAGCTGTGATTTTGGGAGCCCATGAAATGACAAAAATATTTCCTTTGATGATGACTGCTGCCGGAACAATCACCCCTTCTAAAGTGTTGATCTACGGTGTTGGAGTCGCAGGTTTACAGGCTATTGCCACAGCCAAACGTTTGGGAGCTGTTGTGGAAGCAACAGACATCCGTCCGGAAACCAAAGAACAAGCAGAATCCTTAGGAGCAAAATTCATTCAAGTAGACAGCGAAGGAGAGGAGTCTGAAGGAGGGTATGCCAAAGAGGCCTCTGAGGACTATGCCCAACGTCAAAAAGAAGCAGTGGATAAATCGTTATTCCAAGCAGATTTGGTAATTACAACAGCAAACATTCCAGGAAGAAAAGCCCCTGTTTTAATTACTGAGGAACAAGTTTCTCAAATGAAAAACGGCGCAGTAATAGTTGATTTAGCGGCCGCTCAAGGAGGAAACTGCGAAGTGAGTAAAATGAACAAAACGGTTGTGAAGAATGGTGTGAAAGTCATTGGAACAACCATTGCTCCAGAAAGTGTTTCTACCAATGCCAGTGAGTTGTACGCGAAGAACATGTACAATTTCATCATGCATTTGACAGAAGAAAACCAATTCAAATGGGAATTGGAAGAAGAAATTACAGACGGAACGCTTATTGTCAAAGACGGTGAAATTAGAAAAAATTAAAAGCGAATAATTATGAACGAATTGATTGAATTTATAAGTGAAAATCTTCAGATTACCTACATTCTGATTCTAGCAACCTTTGTAGGGATTGAAGTAATTAAAAGCATACCAGCTGTTTTACATACGCCATTAATGTCAGGTGCAAACGCCTTGAGTGGTGTGGTCATTGTAGGAGCTATTTTGGTAATGTTGAATGCAGACCCAGAAGATTACATTTCTTTAGCACTTGGTTTTGTTGCTGTGGTTTTGGGAATTATCAATGTAGTGGGTGGTTTCGCTGTGACGAACAGAATGCTGCAAATGTTTAAAAAGAAAAAATAACAGTGCAAAGTTTTGAATCTTGATTCAAAAGACTTTCATAAAAATACAAAAACATGGATATTTTATTAAGTATTATTTACCTAGTAGCTACGGTTACCTTTATCGTTGGATTGAAGTTGTTAGGACATCCTGAAACAGCAAAGAAAGGAAATACAACTGCAGCTCTAGGAATGGGATTGGCAATTCTAGGGGCGATTTTTTTATCAAAAGAAAATGTACCTAGCAGCATTTATATTTTAATCGCATTGGCACTTCTTGTTGGAGGGGTTATTGGCTGGTTGATTGCGATCAAGGTGGAAATGACCAAAATGCCAGAATTGGTATCTTTATTCAACGGATTTGGAGGAGCGAGTGCTGCTTTGATTGGCTTGGTAGAGTTTGGAAATATAACGGTGAATTCTGAAGCTACGATCGTAGCGACTATTATTTCAGGAGTTGTGATTGGAGCCATTACATTCTCAGGGAGTTTGATAGCCTGGGGAAAACTAAATGGATCTCTTAAAAGTGTTGTGAAATTGCCACAGTACAATATCATCAACAATCTTTTTATTATTGGAATCCTCGCGTTTTCAACTTATTTAGTGGTTGCAGGCGTTGGTAACCCGGCAATTGCTTATGCATTGTTGGCGCTAGGTTTGGTATACGGTGTTTTGTTTGTATTGCCAATTGGAGGTGCAGATATGCCTGTAGTGATTTCTTTATTGAATTCTTTGACCGGTATTGCTGCAGCTATTACAGGAGTGCTTTATGACAATATGGTGATGTTGGTAGGAGGTATTTTGGTAGGTTCTGCAGGGATCATCCTAACAGTTGCCATGTGTAAGGCAATGAACAGAACTTTGGGTTCTGTTATTTTCGGAAACTTTGGGGGTGCAGCAGTGGCAGAAGGAGTGAACAAAACCTTAGGAACGATCACAAATACAACACCAAGTGATTCTGCGATTATGATGAACTACGCAACCAATGTGATCATTGTTCCTGGCTATGGTTTGGCCGTGGCGCAAGCGCAACATGTCATTCATGAATTGGAAGAATTATTGACTGCAAAAGGAGTCAATGTAAAATACGCCATTCATCCAGTAGCGGGCCGTATGCCAGGGCATATGAACGTGCTGTTAGCTGAATCCAATGTAGATTACAGTTTGCTCGTTGAAATGGACGATATCAATCCGCAATTTAACAATGCCGATGTGGTATTGGTGGTGGGTGCCAATGACGTGGTGAATCCCGCAGCACACAACGATCCAGCAAGTCCAATTTTTGGAATGCCAATTTTGGATGTGGAAAATGCCAAACATATTATTGTAAACAAACGTAGTATGAATGCAGGGTACGCAGGAATTGAAAATGAATTATTTTACAACTCTAAAACGTCTATGTTATTTGGTGATGCCAAAGCAGCGCTTACTGATTTGGTGAGCGAGTTGAAAGGAATGTAAAATTTTTCATAGAAATAAAGAGAGAAACCTGACAAATCCTAACAGATCTGTCAGGTTTCTTTCTTTGCAAGGAAATGAAAACTGTAAAAATTAAGCAGGAACTTGGTGTTAAAAAGCAGTTTTTTTCAGATATTTGCAGCTTATTTTAGAACTCATGGCACAAAAACCATCCATACCAAAAGGCACCAGAGATTTTTCTCCAGTTGAAGTCGCAAAACGTGACTATATCTTTGGGACGATAAAAGAAGTGTTTCAAACATTCGGTTTTCAGCCTATTGAGACACCTTCTTTCGAAAATTCAACAACATTACTCGGGAAGTATGGAGAGGAAGGTGATCGATTGATTTTTAAAATTTTGAATTCTGGAGATTTTTTAAAAAAAGCAGACACCAATTTGTTGGCCGATAAAAACAGTCAACAAATTACATCACAAATTTCTGAAAAAGCGTTGCGTTATGATCTGACCGTGCCTTTTGCGCGTTATGTGGTGCAGCGTCAAAATGAATTGAGTTTTCCATTCAAACGTTTTCAGATCCAACCTGTTTGGCGTGCAGATCGCCCCCAAAAAGGTCGATTCCGAGAATTTTACCAATGCGATGCCGATGTTGTTGGAAGCAAGTCGCTATGGCAAGAGGTAGAGTTTGTTCAATTGTACGACACGGTTTTTACGAAACTAAAACTCGCTGGCACAACTATCAAAATCAACAATCGAAAAATTCTTTCGGGAATTGCTGAGATTATAGGCGCCAAAGATCAGTTGATTGCTTTTACGGTTGCTTTGGATAAACTGGATAAGATTGGGAGAGAAGGTGTTATCAGAGAAATGACAGAAAAAGGAATTGCCGAAGAGGCCATTGAAAAAATAAGTCCCTTGTTTTCTTTTTCAGGAAGCAATACAGAAAAGCTCGATCAGCTTTCAGAAATGTTGAAAGGTTCTGAGGAGGGCTTGGAAGGAGTGAAGGAGTTGAGATTTGTAGTGGATACGGTCTGTGAGCTCGGGTTGCAAACCGCTTGTTTACAACTAGACGTTACATTGGCAAGAGGATTGAATTACTATACCGGTGCTATTTTTGAAGTAGCGGCTCCAGAAGGCGTGAAAATGGGCTCCATAGGAGGCGGTGGAAGATACGACGATTTGACAGGGATTTTTGGACTCAAAGACATGAGTGGTGTTGGTATTTCTTTTGGACTCGATAGAATTTATTTGGTATTGGAAGAATTGGAGTTGTTTGAAGAAGTTGTGCAACCAGAACCGCAAGTAGTGTTTGTGAATTTTGGTCAAAAAGAGGCCTTCTATTGCTTCAAAGCTTTGAAAAGTTTAAGAAAGGCAGGTGTGCGTGCGGAAGTGTATCCTGACAGCGCTAAAATGAAAAAACAAATGACCTATGCGAACAACAGGAACATACCCTTTGTCGTTTTGGTGGGGTCGAACGAAATAGAAAAAAATACGTTTACAATAAAAAATATGCAAAACGGAACACAGCAAGAATGTGATTTGAAAGAATTGCTTCAAGTGGTGATTAATTCGTAAATTTGCCAAATAGATACAACAATCATGTTTGAAGGAAAAAACGGGAAAAGTTACAAAGACATAGATGAGATAGGAGAAAATCATATAGGTACTTCAGCAAAAACTCCGCTAAGACCTGATGCTTTTGTGTTGTCTGACGAAGAAAAAATTGAACGTATTCAAGAGAGCGTTACGGATATTTTGACGACTTTAGGAATGGACTTGAACGATGACAGTCTTGGAGGTACTCCCAAAAGAGTTGCCAAGGCATTCGTAAAGGAATTGTTTGGAGGTTTGAACCCAAAAAACAAACCAGAACTGTCTACGTTTAAAAACACTTACAAATACGGTGAAATGCTCGTCGAAAAGAACATTGTTGTTTATTCTACTTGTGAGCACCATCTTTTGCCAATTGTTGGCCGTGCACACGTTGCCTATATCTCCAAGGGTAGTGTGATTGGATTGTCAAAAATGAATCGTATCGTAGAGCACTTTGCGAAAAGACCACAGGTACAAGAAAGATTGACCATGCAAGTTGTACAAGCCTTACAAGAAGCTTTGGGTACGCAAGATGTAGCCTGTGTCATTGACGCAAAGCATCTTTGTGTCAATTCACGAGGAATAAAAGATATTGAGAGTAGTACAGTGACTGCAGAATATGGCGGTCTGTTCAAAAACAAAGAGACCAAACGTGAGTTTTTGGATTACATCAAACTAGAGACAAACGTTTAAAAACAAACGTTGTTTAGCGGATCTCAAATTCCTATGGGATATTTAAGTATTTGTGCGTCTGTATGGAAATTTGCCACTGAGGATTTTTCATTGCGTACTCGATAATCTGAGGAACCATCTTTTCCTTTTTACTCCACTCCGGTTGCAGGTACAACTTACATTTTTTAGAAACTTTTGCAGCTTCTTTTTCAGCGAATAAAAAATCATCTGTGTTGTGAATGATCATTTTCAACTCATCCGCATGGGGGTATATTTCGTTCAGCGGTAATTTTGTTTTTTTAGGAGACAAGCAGATCCAATTCCAATGTCCTGAGAGTTGATAAGCTCCAGAGGTTTCTATATGTGTCTTTAGTCCTGCAGAATTTAGTTCCCTCGTGATATAATCCATGGACCACATCAAAGGTTCACCACCCGTAACCACAACTGTTTTGGCATGCGCCTTTGCGTTTGAAACGATCGTATCCGTCAAGGTAGGAGGATGTGTGTTTGCATTCCAGCTTTCTTTGACATCACACCAATGACACCCCACATCACAACCACCAATCCTTATAAAATAGGCAGCTGTGCCTGTATGTCCACCTTCACCTTGAATGGTGTAGAATTCTTCCATAAGAGGAAGCATTTTTCCTTCCTTTATCAATACGTTGGTTTCGGTACTAGGCATCTCAATAATTTTTGGTCAAAGATACGACAAGCAAATTGTTTATAATGGCTGCATTTTTAACTTTTATATATATTTTATTTTTAGAGAGATTTCCACTAAGTTTACAATGCTAAATAAATCAAATAAAATGAAAAATGTACGTCTCTCCCTATGGAGTATTGTGATCTGTTTCATGAGTGTTGCTTGCTCAAAAACCAATGATTTTGTAGTTGCCATGAATCAGGTAGGAAAACTCACTTCCAAAACAACGGTAATGGAAATTGAAACGATTTTTAAAAAAGACTCGATTGTAAAGCGTTTAAGCGAGGGGCTGCTTGGCTTCCAAGGAGCATATATGCAAGAAGACGATAAGTATTTGATTTATGCGCTGGACGGGAAACATCTGATGACAATTACGCCAAGAGAGCCGCTGGATTCGTTGTCAACGATTCGTTTTGTGGACATCTATGACGCGCGTTACAAAACAAAAGAAGGCATTGGATTGAATAGCACTTTTGAAGAAATCAATCTTTGGACTACAATTGACAAAATCGAAACAACATTTACAAAAGCAACTTTGTATTTAACCGCATTGAACGCAACCATGACACTGGACAAAAAAGACCTGGGAATTCGATCTTTGAGCACAGAGGAGGTCATTTCTGAGCAAATACCAAATCTAGTAAAACCTACTTCTTTTGTGCTTTGGTTTGAGCAGTAGAAATGTTGCTTTGACATTTCAAACCTCACAAAAGTTCAATCCAAAACTTTCATTGTTATAGCGATGTTTTTTCTTGGCCATTCGTCAGAATCAATGGCTTCTGATGCAATTTTATCAATAACGTCAATTCCTTTTATTATTTCTCCAAAAACAGTGTGTTCAAAATTCAAATGCGCTTGTTCCCTTTTTGACTGAATAAAATAAAACTCAAAAGGAGATGATTTTTTTTCTGGATTGAATTCCCAATCCCTTGCCGCGGCAAGAACCCCTCTCTTGTGAGGTCGGTTTTTTCTGAATTCTGCAGGAATCAGATAATTGTTCAACTGTGTTCTAAACTCAGTAGTGCTCTCTCGGTCCGAATTTCCTCCTTGTACAATAAAATTGGGCACGACTCTGTAAAAACAAGTGGTGTCAAAATACCCATGCTTTACCAGGTAAATAAAACTAGCCCTATGCAACGGTGTGTTTTTGTAGAGTCGTATTGTGATACTGCCGAGTCGGGTAGTTAAAAGAACTTTTGTCTCTTGATTTTCTTTTCCGTAGTGTTTGAAAAACAAGACACAATTTTCCGTGGTAATTGTATCGTTGGTAAAACGTTTTTTTTGCTTTTTTTTGTTCGTTTTTACGACAACAGATTTTGTCTCACGCTCGACAGTCTTTTTTTTTGGAGCTTCGTTTGTTGAACAGGCTGTAAGGAAGCAAAGTAAAATAAGTAGTTTTCTAGAAGTCAAGTGTAAGGACATACATTTTAGAATAGGCCGTTGTAAAGACTTTTGATGATACCGTCAGAAAGTCCGACTTTGGGAACGTAAATTTTCTTTGCACCTGACCATTTCATGGCTGAAAGGTATATTTTGGTCGCAGGAACAATCACATCAGCTCGGTCTGGATTCAACCCGAGCTCTGAAATACGGTCACTATAAGACATCTTTTTTAAGAACTGATAATGCGCTTTCATGTAAATCAGTGAGAGTGGTTTTTCTGGAGCCTGTCTCGACATTTTAAAAATCTTATTGATGTTTCCTCCGGAACCGATCAAAACAATTTTTTTAAGATCTTGGGTGTTTATAAGGATCCATGCTTGAATTTCTTTCCAGATTTTCTTATTGCTAATTTCCTTATTTAACAATCTTACAGTACCAATTTTAAACGATTGAGAGGCCGTGATATTTCCCTTTGAAAAAACTGTAAACTCTGTACTACCACCTCCTACATCGACATACAAATAAGACTTGTGTCCTTCGATAAATTCAGAAAGATCGGTAGAAGCGATGATTTGCGCCTCCTTTGTACCGTTGATAATTTCAATATCAATTCCTGATGTCTCTTTGATAGATTGGATCAATTTCTTGCCGTTTTTTGCGTTTCTCATCGCAGAGGTAGCACAGGCCTTGTACTTTTCAACGCCATGCACCTTCATGAGCAATTGAAAGGCCTTCATAGCGTCCATCATTCGGCCATAATTTTCTTCCGAAATGATTCCGGAATTGAAAGAATCGGCACCCAGACGAATAGGAACCCGAACCAAAGCGGATTTCTTAAATTTGGGCTTTTCTTTTTTCTTCAAAACAACATTACATATCAAAAGACGAATGGCATTCGATCCGATGTCAATAGCTCCATATTTCTTAAGCTCTATCAAAATGCAAAGGGTTTGTTATTTGTGAAACTTTGGAAATTCTTTTAAAATAGTCGTCCCTTTTTTAATACTTTTCCAATGGTTGTTTTCAAATTGAATTCCGATGACACCACAAGTGGGGACATGTTCGATGTGTTTACTGCCAAATTTATTGACAAAATCATTGATTCCATGGTCATGGCTAAAAACAATCGCTGAATCAAATTCATCGTCCAAAGCCTTGATTGTTTTTACCAAATAGCCGTCGCTAAAATTGTAAAGCGATTTGTTGATTTTTAAACGCGACAAAGGAAACCCAAAATTGTTGCAGAAAACAACGGCTGTGGACAAAGCTCTTATGGCACTGCTGGTAATAAAAGCATCGGGTTTGAGTATTTTTTCTTTGAGGACAGAGGATACTAAATAAGCGTCGTTGATTCCTCTCTTTTTCAAAGGGCGATCCATGTCTTTGATTCCTTGGTATTCCCAAGATGACTTGGCGTGCCTAACAATATAAATTGTTTTCATTTTGTGTATTAGATATAATCAAAGATAGCGAAAGCGAAAAGAATTTGAACTTTTTTTTAAAAAAAAGCAGAAAGAAAAATTCACAGCTGTTACGGAGCCAATCGGTCAATTTCCCAACGAAAGTCATCTTGTAAGGTGTAACGTATTCTGTCGTGCATGCGATTGTCTCTGCCTTGCCAGAATTCAATAGATTTCGGTTTTATAAGATAGCCTCCCCAGTGTTCGGGTCTTGGAATTTCTTTGTTTTGAAATTCTACTTCCAAACTTTTGAGCTTGTCGTCTAAGACGCTTCTAGTTGGTATGATTTCACTCTGATTGGATGCCCAAGCACCTAATTTACTGCCATCAGGTCTGGAATCGAAATATCCATCGGATATATTGGTCGCAATTTTTTCGGCAATTCCTTTTACAATTACTTGTTGTTCTGATCCTTGCCAAAAAAACGACAAACAAACATTCGGATTGCTTGCAATGGCTTTCCCTTTTTCACTTTGGTAGTTGGTGTAAAAAATAAATCCCTCCCAAGTAAATTTTTTCAGTAAAACAACCCTGCTTTTCGGAAAGGAGTCTCTGCCTATCGTAGACAAGGTCATTGCATTTGGTTCTTCGGTACTACCAAACTTTTCTACGTCATGAAACCATTTTTGAAACAATTCAATGGGGTTTTTAGGAACGGTAGATTTTGAAAGTTTTCCTTTTACATAGGATTTCCGATAATCACTCAGGTCTTTTTCCATGTATCAAAATTAAGCATTAATCTTTGATTTTTACAATTTGCGACGTATTAAATACAGTCCAAAAATCATAAATAGCCCGTTGAAAATTAACAATTCATAGCCGAAAACGTAACCTTTCAACAATGCAGGGGCGTAGCTGTGCAATAACCACGTGAATACCACAGCCAAGACAGCAACGAGAGGAGTTCCTTTTTCGTGTACTTGGTGTTTTGTAAAAATTCCAAAAGCAAACAAGCCCAAAAGTGGACCATAGGTATAAGAGGCTACTGTAAGCAAACTACTGATCACATTGTCGTCCAATACGTGTTTGAATACGATGATCACCAAGATGAGTAAAAGTGACACACAAATGTGTACTTTTTTTCGAGTCTTTTTTTGTGACAATGCGGTTTTATTTGTGAAATTTAAAAAATCAAAACAAAAAGAAGTAGTCAGGGAGGTCAAGGCACTGTCAGCGCTAGAATAGGCTGCAGCGATGAGTCCAAGGATAAATGTAATGGCAAGCGGTGCCCCGAGTTTGTAGTTCAAAGCAATTTCAGGAAAGAGCAAGTCTGTTTTTACCTGACCATTCATGCGTGGGATTTCAAGTTGGGTTTTTTCTGCGTACACAAACAAGAGTGCTCCGAGAAAAAGAAAAATAAAATTGACAACAATCAAAATAGCTCCCAAAGAAATAATGTTCCATTGAGCTTCTTTTACATTCCGGCAGGTGAGGTTCTTTTGCATCATGTCTTGGTCCAAACCCGTCATGGCAATGGAAATAAACATTCCGCCTAAAAAGGATTTCAGCCAATGTTTTTTGTCTAAGAAGTTTTCGTTGAAAAAAACCTGTGTATAATTTTTTAATTCCGTTGATTTTAAGATTCTTATGTCATTTTCTATAAAGTATTCATTCAATGTGTAGATCGCTGTTAAAACGGCGAAAATCATAAAAAAAGTTTGCAAAGTATCCGTCCATACAATGGTTTTGATCCCTCCTTTAAATGTATAAACCCATATCAATAAAATAGAAAACACTACGGTAAGTTCGAAAGGAATATTCCATGTGTCAAAAATAAAATACTGCAATACGGTAGCCACCAAAAACAAACGAAAAGCAGCCCCAAGCACTCTGGAAACAAAAAAGAAAAATGCTCCGGTCTTATGGCTAACTTTACCAAAACGAATGTTTAAATACTCATAAATAGAGGTAATATTCAATTTGTAATAAATGGGGAGTAGCAGGTATGCGATGACGATGTATCCAAAAAAATAACCGAATACAATTTGCAAATAGCTAAATTGACTTGCTTGTACCCACCCAGGAACCGAAATAAATGTAACTCCTGATAGCGAAGCACCGATCATTCCAAAAGCCACTACATACCAAGGAGATTTTTTATTGGCTTTGAAAAAATCTTGATTGGAGTCCTGTTTGCCCGTGAAATAGGAAATTGACAACAACAAACAAAAATATGCTGCTATGATAACTAGAATCTGGTCGGCTTGCATAAAGTTTTTAAATCAATGTGAAAACACAAATAAACAAAGAAACAATTTGAATTCCGATCAAGTTCTCAAGAAATCTCAAATAAAGAGTTCTCCAACACATCAATTACAGGATTCAATGCGATACCTGTGGCTCTGTTTGTTTCGGTTGTAAAACAAATAAAATTCTGATTGATAGGGTTTTGATAATACCTAGACCCAAAGATCAAAAATAAAACAATCACAGGAAATAAAACCCGCAATATTGTTACATTTGTGCTATGAATTTTTCCTCAAAACTATTAGAGAGTGCCGTCAATGAAGTATCCAACCTTCCAGGTATTGGAAAGCAAACGGCTTTGCGCTTGGTTTTACACCTCTTAAAAAGACCCAAAAGCCACACAGGACATTTGACCAATGCCTTAAATAATTTAGTTGAGGAGGTGAAGTTGTGCAAAAGCTGTCATAACATTTCTGACACGGACTTCTGCGAAATTTGTGCAAGTCCCAAACGCACGAGTGAAGTAGTTTGTGTTGTGGAAGATATACGAGATGTCATGGCTATTGAAAACACAGTTCAGTACAAAGGTTTGTACCATGTCTTAGGAGGTAAAATATCACCGATGGAAGGGGTTGGGCCACACAATTTAACCATTGACAGTTTGATTGACAAAGTCAAACAGGGCACCGTAAAAGAATTGATTCTAGCATTGAGCTCAACAATGGAAGGGGATACCACTAATTTTTACATTTACAAACAACTACAAAACGAAAAAGTTACCATTTCTACAATTGCAAGAGGTATTTCAGTAGGAGATGAGTTGCAATACACAGACGAAGTGACTTTGGGAAGGAGCATTGCAAATCGCATTCCTTTTGAAAAATCATTGAAACTTTAAGACAATAAACAAAGAATAAATCGTTTTATTTTGTTGCTATTAGATCTCTTAGAAAAGCCCATACATGAAATTATCCATTGTCATTGTCAACTATAATGTCCGCTATTTTTTAGAACTTTGTTTGTTGAGTGTACAAAAAGCTTCCAAAAATATTGAATCAGAAATCATTGTAGTGGACAATGTGTCTTCAGATGGAAGCTGTGAAATGTTGGTGCAAAATTATCCTGATGTACAATTAATTCAGAATACGAAAAATGTAGGTTTTTCCAAAGCCAACAATCAAGGAGTAGCCAAAGCTAAAGGAGAGTATGTTTTGATTTTAAATCCGGATACGGTTGTTTCAGAAACTACTTTTGAAAAGATGTTGCATTTTGCCGATCAGAAGATAAACGTGGGAGCCATTGGAGCCCAATTGGTTGACGGAGCAGGAGTCTTTTTGCCAGAAAGTAAACGAGGCATCCCCACACTGAAAGCAACTTTCTTTAAATTGACAGGCTTGAATGCTAAAAAAGGAACCTATTACAACCATGGTTTAGACAAAGACGACAATGGGCAAGTTGAAATACTCGTGGGGGCTTTTATGATGTTGAAAAAGGCCGTATATCAAGAAATTGGTGGTTTTGACGAAGACTATTTCATGTATGGAGAGGACATAGACCTGAGCTTTAGACTTTTAAAAAAAGGGTATCAGAACTATTATTTCGGTGCAACAAAAACCATTCACTTCAAAGGGGAATCTACTCGTAAAGATGTTCGATATCTCAAGCATTTTCATGGAGCGATGGAAATTTTTTATAAAAAACACTTCAAGATTAATATTGCAAGCAAACTTTTGATGAAAGTGGGCAGTAAATTGTGGTTTTTTATAAAATACATACAGCTCACCGAGACACCCATTCTGTTGGAAGAACGGAAACGAGTGTTGTATGTTGGGGAACGAAAAATAGCCTTGGAAAAACAAATGAAAAGAACGTTGAAATTCGCACAATTTACATCATTTAACCAAATAAAGACCTACGTAGAAAAAAACGACTTCAAAGAAGTTTGGTTTGAGGAGGGATCTTTGTCCTACGAAAAAATAATTCACATGATAACGCTGATTCCTTCAAAAGAATGTATTTGCAAAATACATCCGAAAGGGAAAAATTTTGTTATTGGTAGCAATTCCTCAGATGGAAGGGGTGAAATTATTGGTTTGATGAACTAGATTCTTTTTCTGAAGTGTCCCAGTTTTTTTTAGCTCTTGTCCTTTTGTAGAGCTTTATAAAAAAAAGGAGTACAAAAGCAAAGGCAAAAAGACCGACGAGTCCCCATATCCAATTAATTCCATTTTGCAATTCCACTAAAAAAACAACTGCAAAAAGTATGATGGTGGCTCCTTCGTTCCATATTCTCAATTGAGCAGCACTGTATTTTACAATATCATTTTGTAGTTGACGATAAATAGACTGGCAACCCCATTGATACAAATACAGCAAAAAAACAAAGGACAGTTTGATCCACATCCAAGGTTGCGTTAAAAATTCGGGCAATAAATAAAGCATTACAAATGCAAAAAAACTTGCCAATATAGCAGAAGGCCAGGTGATGATATACCACAACCTCTTACTCATAATCTTGTATTGATTTTGTAAAATACGCTTTGCAGGTTCCTCTTTTTTTTCTGCTTCTACATGGTAAACAAACAAACGTACAATATAGAAAAGCCCCGCGAACCAGGTGATTACAAAAATAATATGCAAAGCTTTGATGTAATATAAATAATGCATTCTTGAAGGATTAGTGGTCGCAAAAATTATGTCCAACAAAGCTATTAAATAATTCCATACAGCCGTGCGTTTTTAGTTAAAATTGGAACAAAATTCGAAGCTCTCAATAAAAACTGATTGTTTTTAAATTCCCTTTCAGACTAGAAGACTTTCGATTATCTTTGCCAACTATGAAGTTTGAAATAAAATCGAAAGATCCGCAAAGCAAAGCAAGGGCAGGAGTCATGACGACTGACCATGGTGCTATAGAAACCCCCATATTTATGCCTGTTGGGACAATGGGAACTGTCAAAGGTGTTCATCAAAGAGAGCTCAAAGAAGAGATCAATCCTGATATTATTCTTGGAAACACCTATCACTTGTATTTGCGTCCGAAAACAGCCATTTTAGAAAAAGCAGGTGGACTTCATAAATTTATGAATTGGGACCGGCCTATTTTGACAGATAGTGGCGGTTATCAAGTATATTCTCTTTCTGGAAGACGAAAAATAAAAGAAGCAGGTGTCAATTTTAAAAGTCATATCGATGGATCTATGCACTTCTTTTCGCCCGAAAACGTCATGGAAATCCAACGTACCATAGGGGCGGACATCATCATGGCATTTGACGAGTGCACACCGTATCCGTGCGATTTTAAATACGCGCGAAGGTCTATGCACATGACACACCGTTGGCTGGATCGTTGTATGCATCATTTGGAAAAATTGCCTTACAAATACGGCTATAGTCAAACGTTTTTTCCAATAGTCCAGGGAAGTACCTACAAAGATTTGAGAAAGCAATCTGCGGAATATATTGCAAGTGTGGGTGCTGAAGGAAATGCTATTGGCGGACTTTCCGTAGGAGAACCTGCAGAAGAAATGTATGCAATGACCGATGTGGTTTGTAGCGTATTACCTGAGGACAAGCCGCGCTATTTAATGGGGGTAGGAACACCTATCAACATATTGGAAAACATCGCTTTGGGTGTAGATATGTTTGATTGCGTGATGCCTACAAGAAATGCACGAAACGGAATGTTGTTTACTTCTGAAGGGAGTATCAATATCAAAAACAAAAAATGGGAAGACGACTTTTCACCCATAGATGCCATGAATATTACATGGGTAGACACTGCTTATTCAAAGGCTTACCTGAGACATTTGTTTGCATCGAATGAAATGTTGGGAAAACAAATAGCAACCATTCATAATCTAGGTTTTTATTTATGGCTAACGAGAGAAGCAAGAAAACATATTTTAGCAGGAGATTTTGCAGATTGGAAAAACAAGATGGTCAAACAAATGGCCAATCGATTGTAAACCCCGTTTTTATAATTTAAACCAATAAATTGAGAATTTTAGACAAATACATACTAAAAAAATACTTAGGGTCTTTTGTGTTTACCCTATTTATCTTAATTCCGATTGCAATTGCGATTGATGTGTCTGAAAAGGTCGATAAATTTTTGCGCCACACAAATTTATCACTTGGGGAGATTATTGAAGACTATTATGTCAACTTCACCATATACTACGCCAATACATTCATGCCATTGGCTTTATTTATTGCCGTCATATTTTTCACATCAAAACTCTCAAACAACACTGAAATTATAGCCATAAATAGTGCTAGTATTTCTTTTACAAGATTTTTAAGACCCTATATGATTGGTGCAACCATCGTAACGATATTTGCGTTGGGAATGAATCATTTTGTCGTGCCTAAAGGAAACAAGACACTTACAAAGTTTGAAAAAAAATACCTCAAGAAGAAAAAAAATTCACAACAGTCTTATGTGAAAGAGTTTAGTATGAGGCTAGGGGAAGGTCGATTTGTTTATGTGCAAAATTTTGGATTGAGAACAAACCGAGGATACGATTTCTCCTACGAAGAGTACGATGAGTTGAAATTGAAATATCGAGTAACAGCAGACGAAGTAAAGTGGAACCAAAGAGACAGCACTTTTTCTTTGTCCAGGTATACAAAAAGAAGAGTTTTTGACAATTACGACAGTATACAGAGCGGGAAAAAATTTGATACTATTTTTGATTTTTCTCCCAAGGATTTTTTATACGTAGACTACCTGTCGAAAGAAATGCCATCAGGAGAATTGTATCGTTTTATTCAAACTTCGAAAAAAAGAGGAGTCAAGAATTTAAATGCGTATGAAGTAGAATTGTACAAAAGAACGAGCCTGCCACTTTCGTCTTTTATTTTGACGATGATCGCCGTTTGCTTGGCGTTTCGTAAAAAAAGAGGAGGTGTAGGGGTCAATATGGCCATTGGAATTGGATTGATGTTTTTGTACGTGTTTTTTATGAAGGTGTCGGAAGTATTGGGAGCTGTCGCAGGGAATAACACCATTCTCATGGTTTGGATGCCAAACTGCATGTTTGGAGTTCTTGGACTTTATCTGTACTTCCAGTCAAAAAAATAAAAGAATTGATTTGATACGTTCACGAAGTTAGTATATTTGTACCCTTATAAATGAAATAGAATATGGAATATTTAGATTTTGAATTGCCTATCAAAGAATTGGAAGACCAATTGAACAAATGTCAACAGATAGGAGAAGAAAGCGAAGTTGATGTTACTGAGACTTGCCAAAATTTAACTAAGAAATTAGAAGAGACAAAGAAAAGTATATACGAAAGCCTCAATCCCTGGCAACGTGTACAATTATCGAGACACCCGAACAGACCTTATACATTAGATTATGTAAAAGCTTTGGCTGGAGATACTTTTATAGAATTACACGGAGATAGAAGTGTCAAAGACGACAAAGCTATTATTGGAGGGCTCGGTAAAATAGGAGACCAGTCTTTTATGTTTATTGGCCAACAAAAAGGGTACAATACCAAAACCCGTCAATACCGAAACTTCGGAATGGCAAATCCAGAAGGTTACCGAAAAGCCTTGCGTTTGATGCGTATGGCTGAAAAATTTGATATTCCTGTATTGACATTTGTCGATACTCCAGGTGCTTATCCAGGACTGGAAGCAGAAGAACGTGGACAAGGGGAAGCCATTGCACGTAATATTTTTGAAATGTGTGTTTTAAAAGTACCGATCATCACAATTATCATTGGAGAAGGTGCCTCAGGAGGTGCTTTGGGTATCGGTGTTGGAGATCGTGTGATGATGATGGAAAACTCATGGTATTCTGTGATTTCACCTGAAAACTGTTCCTCTATTTTATGGAGAAGTTGGGATTACAAAATAGAAGCGGCCTCTGCTTTGAAACTGACCTCCAAAGACATGGAAGGCCTCAATTTAGTGGATGGTGTCATACGCGAACCATTGGGAGGTGCACATTCAGATAGAGAAGCCACTTTTGAAATCGTTCGAAAAACCGTTGTGGATGAATTGAAAGCCTTGCGCGGCATGCCCTTGGAGAAGATGATCGAAGCGAGAATGCACAAATATGAAAACATGGGCGTCTACAAAGAAGCCTAAATACATTCAATACAAAATTTAAAGGGGTTGTTCTTAATAGAGCAATCTCTTTTTTTTTGATTTCTAATCAGACGAGAACGTTATTTTCAGACTAAAAATCGCTGATAAAAAACTCTACAAAACCTTAACACAAAGAACTGAAATTGCGAAATGCCAACACTGGTTTTTTTAAAAAAAACATGGAGTTCTAGCTGATTTTTCTACAAATTTTGTTTTTTATTTTTTTTCAAATGATGAACAAACATTTGTTAAGTTTATTTATTGAAATTAGCGAGATTTTTAAAGAGAGATAATTGTAAATTGCAGCTATTAAAAACTAAATAAAACCAAATTAAATGAGACATCGAAAAACCACTTGTTTGAAACTATTTGTTTCCTTGCTGTTTTTGTCAATTACCTTTTCAATCGAGGCACAAACAGTGTCTGTTGGAAATGGGAGTTATACAACAAATTTCCCTGGTACCGATGAGGCTGGAAGAAATGGGTATCCTTCTGGAACTCCGCAATTGAGTGGCAATGCCTTGGGCAAGCCTGTACCCACAAACGACTGGTGGTCCAAAGTGGTAAAAGAAGACCATGCAGACAACTTATTCAATTACCCAATGACTCTTAAAACAACCAATACAGGGCTTATTGTTACCTACATACCATGGGGTGTAATCGGAGATTCACAGCCGATAAAAGTGGGTTTGACTGGTTTGAGCACGTCAAAAACTACAGTTTCTGATTATTCAGATTGGACAGTAAGCATGAATTGGAAAGATAGTTCGGAGGAAATGACGGTGACATCAGGAATCGCGATGCCTTTTTTATATTTTGAAAAAGAAAGCGACGACCAAGTAGCTATTCAAATCAATTCAGGAAACGCGACTATTGCGGCGGAGTTACTCATTGTTGAAAATGCCAGTCATGGGGCTGATTTTGTGTTTTATGCACCTGTAGGTAGTACTTGGACAAAATCAGGAAACACCTACACTTCCTCATTGAACAACAAAACTTATTGGTCTATGGCAATGCTTCCTTTAGAAGGAGGTTCTGTAACAGCAATCGCCAATGAGTACAAAAAATATGCCTATGTGTTTCCTGCAAACACAGAAACGGACTGGTCTTACAATGAAAATAATGGAGTTGTTCAAACCGATTTTACCGTGACTACCGAAGTAAAAGAGGGGAGTCATGCCAATATGTTGTTAGGGTTGTTGCCACACCAATGGAGCAACTTGGCAGTCAATTCAGTCATTCCACAAGAACATAGTTACAGCTCTGTAAGAGGCGAAATAAAAACCTTGGATGGCAATTCCTTTTCTGTAGCAAATACTTACAGCGGTATTTTACCAACCATGCCTTATTTGGCAAATTACAGCGAAGGATTTAGTCCCGCAGACATGTCTAATAAAATCAGTCAAATAAAAAATGATGGCTTGGCAACTTGGACGGATTCTTACAACGAAGGACAAGTAATGAATCGCTTGATCCAAACAGCTCGAATTGCAGATCAAACAGGAGATATTGAGGCTCGTGATAAAATGATTGGAACCGTGAAAGAACGCTTGGAAGACTGGTTGACCTATCAGTCAGGAGAAAAAGCATTTTTATTCTACTACAATCAAAATTGGTCAGCCTTGTTAGGATACCCTGCAGGACATGGCCAAGACAACAATATCAATGACCACCATTTTCATTGGGGTTATTTTATACATGCGGCAGCATTTATGGAACAATTTGAACCAGGATGGGCAGATCAATGGGGAGATTTTGTCAATTATTTGGTGAGAGATGCCGCTTCGCCAAACAGAGACGATGCGAAATTTCCTTTTTTACGAAATTTTAGCCCTTATGCAGGACATTGCTGGGCCAATGGTTTTGCTACCTTTCCACAAGGAAATGATCAAGAATCAACCTCAGAAAGTATGCAATTCAACTCTTCTTTGATTCATTGGGGTGCCATCACAGGAAACGACGAAATTCGCGACTTGGGTGTGTATTTATACACCACAGAACAATCGGCCGTAGAGGAGTATTGGTTTGACATGCATGAGAGAAATTTTAAAGACAACCAACAATATGGAATGGTTTCCAGAGTTTGGGGGAATTCCTATGACAATGGTACTTTTTGGACAGCAGACATTACAGCTTCCTATGGAATTGAAATGTATCCGATACACGGAGGATCCCTGTATTTGGGTCAAAACCAAGCATATCTTCAAAAAATTTGGGGAGAATTGCAGTCCAATACAGGAATATTAAGTACTTCTGACACCAATCCAAACTTATGGCACGATACCTTTTGGAAGTACCTGTCATTCTTAGATCCAGAAAGAGCGATTGAATTGTACAACTCGTACCCAGACCGTGTGATGAAATTCGGGGTATCGGACGCTCAAACTTATCATTGGCTGCATGCCATGAATGCTATGGGTACATTAAAACCTGAAATCACCGCAAATTATCCAATTACTGCTGTTTTTGAAAAGGATGGAGAGAAGACCTATGTGGTTCATAATTATTCAAATACTGAAAAAACTGTCACTTTCTCAGACGGCTTTGAGCTCACAGCTGACGCCTATAAGATGGCGACAAACAAAGACACTGATGTCAATGGAGTTTTGACCACTGATTTCCAACAGGCATATACCAACGGAAGTGTCAATATATTTGTAGAGCCCATTGGAAGTAATATTACAAAAATCGAATTTTACAAAGGAAGCACGCTCATAGGAGAAGATTCATCCGCTCCATATCAAATTAAGGCTGCCAGTCTCTCTTTGGGAACACATGGCATGTCGGCGAAGGTCTATTCTGGAGACCGTTTCAATGTTACCAATACCGTAACTGTGCGTGTGGGAGAGCAACTGCCTTATTCAGGAACACCGATCGCAATCCCCGGAACTTTTGAAGCTGGACATTACGATAAATTTGAGGGGGGTAAAGGACAAGAAATCGCCTATGTAGATCTTTCTACACATAACGAAGGAGATTTTCGAACCGAAGAGGCTGTCGATTCTGAAACTGTCAATGGACAAGGAGCTACCATCGGCTGGATTTCTTCAGGAGAATGGGTGGAATACACGATTGATGTTGCGAATGCAGGAAATTACGAATTGACTTTCAACTACGCCTCAGCAAATGCAAGTGGAGGGGGGCCTTTTTTCTTAGAAGTGGACGGGAAGAAGATCAGCAATGATATTTCTGTGAGTAGAACCAGCACTCAAAACTGGTCGACATTTAGAACCAAGACAGTTTCTAATATTCCTTTTAACAAAGGAAAACAAGTCCTCCGTATCGGCTTTGACCATGGAGAATTTAATTTGGGAAAATTGACGTTTGCTTACGCAGGTTCTTTGGGATACGAACCACCTTTTGCAGACGCAGGTGAAAATGTAACTGTGGTATTGCCTGAAACAACCGCTTCGTTAGATGGAACAGCGAGTACAGGACCTGACAATCAGACATTGTCTTACACTTGGGAACAAGTTTATGGACCCTCGGCAATATCATTATCAGACACAAACAGTCCAACTCCTTCCATTTCCAACTTGGAAAAAGGGGTGTATAAATTGTTATTGACTGTTGGATACGACAGCTTCACATCTAAAAGTGATGTTTTGGTAATTGTCTCAGAGAATGGAAATACAGAGCCTGCAGTAGTCATCAATACTCCTTACAACAACAGTGTTTATAGAGAAGGAACCAGTATTCCCATTACTGCAACAGCAAGCGATTTGGACGGACAGGTTACTCGTGTTGAATTTTTCGATGGAGAAACAAAATTAGGTGAAGATATGAGTGCACCTTACAGTTTTGACTGGACAGGAGCAAGTGCTGGAAATCATACCTTGTCAGCCAAAGTAACAGATAACGATGGTGCTACGAGCCTTTCAGATGTGATAAACGTACGAGTAGACGAAGTAAAAAAATGTACAGAAACCTCCAAGCAAGCACAACAGGGGTCTCTGTCAAAAGGAGTGACCGCCACCTTTGAAACTATCGGAGAAAATGTTTCCATAAGTTTTGAATTGTTGGATACGGACAAACCTGGATTGGTTGCCTATTTATGGAAAAAATCTCCTTTTGAAGAATCACAAATGGATTTTGTTTCAGGAAGAACTTTTTCGAAGACCATTGCGGGTGTTACAACTGGAGAAACTATTCAATATGCAGTGAAATTTGCGTATGCTGGTGGTTTGGTGGCTTCGAAGTACTTTTCATATGTAGTTGGGGATGGTTGTGAACCAGCTGATTCCGACGGAGACGGCGTCATTGATGCGGAAGACAGCTGTCCAAATTCACCTACAAATAGCGCTGTAAACTCAAATGGCTGCGCAGACAGTCAGTTGGATGATGACAACGATGGGGTCTCAAATGAGTTGGATGAATGTCCAAATACACCTGCAAATACTTTTGTGGATGCTGTAGGATGTGTTTCCAATAATGGCTTTTCATTAGATGCCAATAATTTTACGATTGAGGTAAATGGTGAAACCTGTACCAACAAATCAAATGGTTCTGTATCTATCAGCGCTTTGGCAAATTACAATTACATTGCGAAATTAGGAGATGCATCTTATCCGTTTGTCAATAAGAACGTATCTATTGAAAATTTAGAAGCTGGTGATTACGAGTTGTGTATCGAAGTTGTCGGACAGAATTACCAACAATGTTACAGTTTGGAGATAGAGTCAGGCGTAAATATTGCTGCCAAGTCTATTGAAACTATCAAAAGTGCGTCCATTGAAATTGAAGAAGGAACCGCTCCTTTCGATGTGCATATCAACGGAAAAAAGGTTTTTTCTACAGAGAATAAATCGTTTAGCACGCCGATAAAAAACGGTGATGTATTGGAAGTTTATACAGATGTAGCCTGTGAAGGTGTTTTTCAAAAAACAATTGATTTGTATGCTGATATTGGTGTCTATCCAAACCCAACAAAAGGATCGGTAGAAATTCGATTGCCAAATTCAGAAGAGGAAATTTTATTGGAAGTTTTTACGGTGTATTCTCAATTGGTGTTAACCGTTGAAAAAGCGATCACTGATGGAAAAACACAACTAGATTTGTCAAGTTATCCTGCTGGAATTTATTTCATTAGAATTCATTTAGACAAGGCGATTGCATTAAAAATTATAAAACAATAGACATGAAAAAATATATTTATACCACCGTCGTTGCCATACTATCTGTGGCTTGTGGGGAAGATGCCTTGACGAACAAAGCTCCAACGGCACCGAATTTGAGTTATCCCACAGATAATTTGATATGCTTAGAAAAACAAGTAAATCTGAGATGGGATGAAGCTTCTGATGAAAACGGTGATGCCATCACCTACAATTTAGAAGTTGCGACAGACCCTGAGTTTGCACAAATGGTCTATGAGTATTCTGGAAGCGGAACACTTCAAACCTTGGTTCTTGAAAACGAGATCGCTTATTACTGGCGTGTTCAGGCTACAGATGGTCAGGAAGTTAGCGAATATTCTCCGATATTTCGTTTTTACACAGAAGGAACAGCCGTTCAAAATCATTTGCCATTTGCACCTCTAGCTTTGAGTCCAGAATTAGGTGCAATCGTCGATTCAGGTGCAGTTGTCTTAGAATGGTCAGCGAGTGACCCAGATACCGAGGATACACTACTCTACGATGTGTATTTTGGGACTTCTCAAAACCCTACGAGTAAAATTGAAGAAAACAGCAGCAATACGACGAAAACGGTCAATACGATCTCTTCTGAAAGTTACTATTGGAAAGTAGTCGTCAAAGACAACAATGGAGGTGAATCTGTTGGTCAAATATGGAATTTTGAAACAAACTGATTTCCACTTTTTATAGTATAATTAGAAACAAACCTCTTGGAGAATTCTGAGAGGTTTTTTTGGATCCTCTAGATTGCGTTGACCTCCATTTCAAGTTGTATTGAAAATTTAGTAGCAACCGTAGTTTGTATATTTTTGGCCAAATTTAGAATTTCGGCACCTGTGGCACCGCCGTAATTCACCAATACAAGTGCTTGTTTCTCATGAGATCCTGTATTTCCGATTCGCTTTCCTTTAAAACCGCATTGCTCGATCAACCACCCCGCAGGAATTTTAATTTGATTTTCCGAAACGACATAGTGAGGAATGTCGTTGTGCTTACGTATGAGGGCTGAAAAATCTTTTTTTGAAATCACGGGGTTTTTGAAAAAACTACCGCTATTTCCAAGATCGCTTGGATTGGGGAGTTTACTATTTCTAATTTCTATAACGGCGTTACTTATTTCTTTGATGCTTGGGACGACAGCTTTTCTTTTCAAAACATCTTGAATGGCTCCGTAAGAGGCGTTGAGTCTATGTTTGCCAGCCGTTAATGCAAAGGTAACACGGGTAATGATGAACTTTCCTTTCCATTCGTGTTTGAAATTAGAATTTCGATACCCAAAATTGCAAGCCTCTTTTTGAAACACGTGCGCTTTACCGGTTGCAATTTCTATGGCTTCTACCTCAGTGATGGTGTCCTTGACCTCAACTCCGTAGGCGCCTATATTCTGGATAGGGCAGGAGCCTACGTTTCCTGGAATAAGCGATAAGTTCTCCAATCCACCGAAATCATTTTCAATGCACCACAACACAAATTGATGCCAATCTTCACCAGCTTCACAGGTAACCAATACTTTATTGTTGCCAATAGGTGTCGTTTTTTTTCCTTTATTACGAATCAAAACAACAAGTCTCTCAATATTTTGGGTCAATAAAAGATTGCTCCCTCCACCTAAGACGAATATGTCTTTCTCGCTTTCCAAAACTTTGCTCAATTCTTTTTCTGAATGGATAGCGATAAATCGATCTGCAAAGACTTCGATTCCAAAAGTATTGTATGGTTTTAGAGATACTTGGTATTGGATGTTTGACATGGTAAAAAGAGTCGGTTCTTATTTTTTTCCCAATTCGATGGCTCTATTTTGAGCAGCAAAAGCTCCTTCTTGAATGAGTTGGTTTACGTTGTTTTTGTCAAATGAATCCAAAGCAGCTCTGGTAGTACCTCCTTTAGATGCCACTCGATTCATCCAGGTAAGTAAGCTGTCATTCGATTCCTTGAATTGGGCTACTGCACCTTCAAAAGTTTGACTTACCATTTCTTTGGCTTCTGCTTCGTTAAATCCCATTTGGAGCGCAGCGTCTATCATTCCTTGCATAAAATAAAATACATAGGCTGGTCCACTTCCTGAAATTCCAGTAACTGCATCGATGGAAGGTTCCGAAGAAACCCACATTGCTTTGCCTGTGGTTGCGAGTAATTTTTGAACTTGCTTGAGCTCCTTTTCGGTCAATTCCTTCGCTCCTGTAAATCCGGTCATTCCTTTTCCAAGTTGCGCAGGTAAATTAGGCATCGCTCGTGCGACCTTTTTTGTTCCCAATCCTTCTTGAATCGTAGCAATCGTAACACCCGCCATTACAGAAATGAAAAGTTGGTTCGGTTTTACAAGGTGTTGTATGTTTTCAAACAATTCTTTGCATTGTTGTGGTTTGGTTGCCAAAAAAACAATGTCTGCGGAAGAAACGCATGCAATAGAATCGTAAATTGTAAAGTCGGTATATGCTTTCAGTTCTTCAATTCTTGGAGGATGTGTCTCCAAAATAGAAATACTTCCCGAAGCTACTTCTCCTGAATCTAAAATTGATTTGGCATAGGTAAAACCCATATTTCCACCACCGATAACTAACAGCTCCATAGATCTCTTTATTTTAATTTATAAATAGCCAATGCTTTTTTCAAAAGTGCTACTGAGCGAATCAAATCTTTTTGATTCAATACATAGGCGATTCTAATTTGTTTTTTTCCAATACTTTCGGTGGTATAAAAACCACTAGCAGGTGCCACCATAACCGTTTCATTTTGATCGCTAAATTCTTCCAACAACCATTGTGCAAAAACATCGGTATCTTCTACTGGTAAGGAAGCGATACAATAAAATGCACCTTTTGGCTTGAAGACAGTGACCCCTTCAATTTCTTTTAATTTTTGCACTAACAGATTACGTCGCTCCTTGTATTCTTGGACAACTTCGTCAAAATAGGAAGGGGGCGTATCCAAGGCTGCCTCAGCTGCAATTTGTGCATAGGTGGGAGGACTCAATCGTGATTGTGCCATTTTCATAATGGTAAACAAAAATTCTTGATTTTTTGAAACGACACAACCAATGCGCGCACCGCACATACTAAAACGCTTCGAAATAGAGTCTATCATAATGGCATTTGCTTCCATTCCTTTTTCCAATAAAATGGAATGATGCCTTTCTCCGTCGTACACGAATTCTCGATAGACTTCATCGGCTATCAAAAATAGATCGTGTTTCACCACCAATTCTTTCAATTGTTGAATTTCTTCTTTTGAGTAAACAACTCCAGTCGGATTACCAGGATTGCAAATAACAATTGCCTTGGTTTTTGAAGTGATTAATTCTTCAAATTTCGAAATGGCTGGCAACGCAAATTTTTCTTCCAAGGTAGTTGTAATGGGAACTACATTTACACCTTCTGCAATGGCAAAACTATTGTAATTTGCATAAAAGGGTTCTGGAATGATAATTTCGTCATGAGGATCGGTGATACAGGCAATGGTAAAAAGCAAGGCTTCAGAAGCTCCTGTAGTGACCAATATATCGTCCTTGCTCACTTTTATACGGTTTCTCCTGTAATATTCTGATAGTTTTTCTCGATACGATTCCGAGCCATTAGATGTTGTGTAGCCTAAAACTTCAATAGTATTGTTTTTGACCGCATCTAAAGCTACTTTGGGTGTTCTAATATCTGGTTGACCTATATTTAGGTGATAGATATGCGTTCCTCGTTTAGAAGCAGCATCCGCGTAGGGCATCAGTTTTCTGATGGGTGACTCTGGTGCTAAAACTCCTTTTTTTGATATGGATGGCATAAATAGTGTACTTATTGAATATTCGTTCTTTTTTCAAAACGAACAAATTTAAGGTTTATCTTTCAATTGACTCATTTTTCCGCTTAAAAAATGGATGTCTTCAAAGTAAAAATTTCTACTTTGAAGATCTTTTTCTTTTCTTGGTAAATGTTCCAAGAAGCACCAGTACAAGGGTCAACATCGCAATGCGATAAATATAATCTCCGTGTTTGGTGTAATAGGTGATTTTTGTGTTTGTAGGCAATGTTGTTTGGATACTTCCTTTCTGATTGTACTCCAAACTTTGGATGACATCTCCTTTGGAATTGATAAAGGCAGACACACCTGTATTTGCAGAACGGGCAATAGCTCTCCTATTTTCAATGGCTCTTAAGCGCGCTAGACTCAAATGTTGTTTGTGACCTTGGCTATTATTCCACCAACCGTCATTTGTAATAATAGCTAAAAAACTAGCTCCTTTTTGTACATATTCTGTAACGTAGGCACCGTATACAGACTCGTAGCATATGATCGGTCCTACGGACTCGTTTCCGTTTGTAAATACTGCGCGCTCTTTTTGGGTGCTAAGTGTTGAAACCAATCCTCCCAAATCAATCATAAAACTTCCGAGTAAGGGATTTAAAAAAGAACGGTAGGGGGTATGCTCTACACCAACCACCAATTTGGATTTGTGATAGGTTTCAAAAGAGCGTCCGGGTGTTGTGAAAAACGAAGAATTGAAACTGTTGTACCACTGTTTGCTGTTTTTATAAAAGTTCGCTGTTTTGTTGGGAGGCTCGTGTGCCGAGTATTGATTGTAAAATGTAATCCCAGACAGAAAGGAAATCCGATGCGTGTCCACAAAATTCTGAATGGTTTTGTATTCAGGTGTATTTTCGAAGGTACTTATCAAACGAGGTCTCGGCAAGGTTGTTTCTGGTGCAATCACAAAGGAAACAGCACTGTCTATTTTCTGCGTGGCCAAGGAAACCAACTCTTCGGCCATTTTTTGATTTGAGTGTTCGTATTTTTCTGTATAGGGGTCTAGATTGGGTTGTAGGACCAAAACACCTGTTTTTGTGGTTGATTCAGAGCTTGTGTGGTATATGTACAAAGAGTAAAAAACACCGAGGACCACGACACTTCCTGCAAGTATAAGCTGTCTTACAAAACGGATTTTATGACTGTTTTTCTGAAACAAAACAACAGCCCTAAATAGCAAAATATTGACGATCCAAATCCACAAAGTACCGCCAAAAACTCCCGTATATTCGTACCATTGAATCCATTTGTAACTGTCTGAAAACCCATTCCCCAAATTCAACCAGGGCCAGGAAAGCTCCCAGTTCAAATGCATTTTCTCAAAACCAATCCACAAGGTTACCAGGCAGATGATACTCGTTTTAAAATCTGTTTTTTGAGCAATCAAATGGTACATGAAAAACACCGAACTCATCAAAATCGAATTTGTCAGTACGGCAAACCACATTCCAAAAGGAGTGGCGTAATAAAGCCACCATGTGGTGCTTAGGTTGAAAATAAAAAACGTACAATAGGCGTTGAAAAAAACTTTTTTTCGCACGTGTTTTTCGTGCGCTTTCCTCAAATTCCATTCGGACAGCAACAAAGGAACAAAAGCGACAAAAAGAAACAAAGAAAGCCCATATGTTGGCCAAGAAAGTGCGAATAACAGACCACTGGTTAAGGCCAAAAGAAAGTTTTTTATCATTTGTTCAAGAAATTAAAATCTACTTTGATAGAGAAGGTATTTGAATACAATGCATTTCCGGAGCTGGCAATGTTTGACAAAGCATAATCAACTTGTACACCGCGGTAGCGGAAGCCAATTCCTATGTTGGGGTCAAAATTTAGAGAACGATCACCGTCCTTAAAAGTGTCTAAATTTTGAAAATTTCCAACGCCACCTCTTAAAAATACAGTTTTATCATACTCCAATTGAAATCCAATGGAAGGCGTTCCACTTATTTTGCTGGATGAGAATACATCGTTGGTCTCTGTAAATCGGACATGCAAATCGATTGCTGATAGCAGCTGAAATTTTTTGTTTTTGAATGCAAAAGATCTCGCTACCCCGATTTGTGCTTTGGGTAATGTGATTTCATTGCTTTCGGGTGCTTCTTGATTCTGATTGGGAATGGCATTTTGAATGGCTGCTAGGCCCTCCGCATCAAAAGTCCAAGAATTGAAAGTAGTGGAAATGTCACGTAGCATGAGTCCCCATTTCCATGGCCCCGATTGGTATTGGATTCCAGCATCGATCCCAAAACCCCAAGAAGATGCAAAATCACCAATTACTCTTCGAATGACTTTGGCGTTGATTCCAACTTGAAAATTATTCAACGTTGCCATTTTTTTTGCAAAAGCCACATTCAGTGCGTAATCTGCTGCAGAAAAGAGAGAAATATTGTCATAGTTGATATCTCCATTGCTGTTTATCAATGCAGTCGTGTTTAAGATGTCATCTACACCAAAACGAATCAAAGCGACGGCAAAGGTTGGTCCGTTTGGTTCTTTTGGAGCAAAAGCCGCCGCTACATAATCGTATTTTGCAATGCCTGCAAAATGTTCAGTGTGCATGAAGGCAGCTTGGTTTATTTGAACGCCTGCCAATCCAGCAGGGTTCCAATAAATGGCGTTGACATCGCCTGTTGTGGCCGTAACAGATTTGCTCATTCCAAATGCTGCTGCATCGACTCCGATACCTAAAAACTCGTTCGAATATTTACGTGACTGACTGAAGGCAACTTGTCCGTAAAAAATAGCAAGTGTTATGAGAACAATTTTCTTCAATACAATTTGAATTTGAAAAGCAAAGATACTTTATTTTAGTTTTTTTTTGATGACCTGAACGTTTTGTACATGAAATTTGTCATTTTTTTCTCAAGCCAGTCTTTTTTGTGAAAGTTTTGAATAAATCCAATATGTCCCCCTTTTTCTGTTACTTCTAAGAATAGATGAGGGTGTTCTTTTGCGATTGCTAAAGGGTAACAGCTATCTGATAAAAATGGATCGTCTTTTGCTGTGACAAAGTAGGTGGGGAGTTGGATTGAAGTTAGCCATTTCAAAGCACTGGCCTTTTCCCAATAATCTTCAGCACTTTCAAACCCAAAAGAAGGCGCAGTAAAACAAGTGTCAAAATCATAAAAATTTTGACAATTTTTTATACTTCCTGGATTTAAACTTTTTTCGGGATACATGTTGCTCTTTTGAAGTGCTTTCTTTACCAACGTTTTTAAAAAACGTTTCATATAAATAGCATTGTGTTTTTTTGCCAATTCCATGGAAGAACCTTTTAAGTCCACAGGAGCTGAGACGACTATGGCAGATGTGATCGGTTTTAAAACATTCGGACCTTGTTCTCCTAAATATTTCAACAACATATTTCCTCCTAGGGAAAATCCAACCAAAGAAATGTGGGTATAAAAATAATTTTTTATCACATATTGAATGACAAAATCCAAATCTTTGGTTTCACCACTATGATAACTCTCAAAACGATTGTTGGGTTCGCCACTGCAGCCGCGCAAATTGAAAACAACAACATCGATTTCATTGTTGTTGAAAGCTTGAGTGGATGCTAGAATATACTTTGATTGCGAACTTCCTTCGAGTCCATGGATCAATAGAGCAGCCTTTTTTGACGACACGCTTGAAATATCCAAGTCGATAAAATCTTGGTTGTCCATAGCAATTCTTTGTCGAGCATAAGAAACCTTGGGCCTTGTAAAGAGGGTACGGTACACCGTGTTGACATGTTTGTTCTTAAAAAAATAAGATGTCCTGAAATGAGAGGTTATAATTGGCATATGTCCATTTTTTCAAAGCAAATAAAAATAAAGTAAATGAAAATTATTCAATAAATGCATAATTAGTCTTTAAATTCATGGATATTTCTTTATTAAGTTTATATTTACAACGTGTAAAGTCAATGTAAAGTACAGCAAGTTTTGTTGTATTTTTTTGTTTTGCTTAGAAAAGAGAAGAATGTATACTATAGGAACATGAGAATTAAAGAGATTACAGACACATTTTCTTCTATCTCATTGAAAGAAATAGGAGCTGTTGCTTTGATGAAGCGAACAGACACGAAATTTGTATTGCCACTGAAGCAACTAGGGCAGTTGCTCGAACAAATCAAAGATGTATACCGTGTGTTGGAAATTGATGGAAATCGATTGATGACCTATTCTTCCATGTATTTTGACACACCGGCAAAGAAATTTTATTTAGACCACCACAATAGAAAAGTAAATCGCACCAAAATTCGCATGCGAAAATATGTAGAGTCGGATATTTGTTTTCTAGAAATCAAACAAAAAAATGGAAAGGGCGAAACCAACAAGTCTCGAATTTCTATTGAGGATTTCGAAGAAATCCTGTCTCAAAAATCGGCAGATTTTGTTTTCAAAGTAACGAATGAAGATTGGATCTTGAAGCCGACCTTGGTCAATGACTTTACAAGGATCACTTTGGCCAATATTGCCGACCAAGAACGAGTAACTATTGATTTCAACTTGTCTTTTTCCAAAGGAAAGAAGGTCAAAGGTTATGAGAAAATTGTCATTGTTGAAGTAAAACAGGAAAGACTCGACCGAAAATCTACGATTATAAAAACATTGAGAAAAATGCAATACCACCCCTATAGTATGAGCAAATATTGTATCGGAATGTTAGGGTTGTACAACGCATTGAAATACAATCGATTCAAACAAAAACTAACCAAACTAAACAAACTATCAGCTTAATTATGGAACTATTTGATGTTGCTCTTTTTGACAACGATTTTTACAAAATGATTTTCCGTTTTGGAATAAACATTTCTTTTTTAACCCTTATCATTCGTTACCTTTACTATAAAAATGCGCGAAATAAAGAGTATTTTTTTACCTATTACATGATTGGTGTCATCGTGTTTTTTCTTTGTTTTACCTTGAAAAAATTTGAGTTGGATTTGGGAATGGCCTTAGGTCTCTTTGCTATTTTTGGAATTCTCAGGTACCGCACAAATTCTATTCAGATCAAAGAAATGACCTATTTGTTTGTGATCATTGGAGTGTCGGTGATCAATTCACTCGCAAATAAAAAAATGAGTTATGCCGAAATCCTTGCCGCGAATTCCGTTGTGGTCATAGCCTTGTATTTGACAGAATGGTTTTGGACATTGAAGCACTTGGTTAGTAAAGTAGTCATTTACGAAGTAATCGAAAATATAAAACCGGAGAACTATGATCTTCTAAAAGCCGATTTAGAAGATAGAATAGGTGTAGAGATTCAACAAATAAGTATTGGTGATGTGGACTTCTTAAAAGATACTGCAGAGATTACGATTCGTTATGAAAACAGAGATGTCTAAAACAGTTCAAAGATGAAAAAAATAAATATACTTCTACTTTTGAGTATCATGTTCGTAAGTATGTCTTTCGCTCAATCTACATCAGACGATTTAGAAACATGGACCAGCGTTCGACTGCGTTACAAAGCAAGTAAACAATGGGCATTTGAATTGCAGGAACAACTTCGATTGAAAGAGAATAGTTCTGTTACAGATCAGTATTTTACTCAGTTAACTACGAGATACAAGCTTACAAAAAATCTTTCCTTAGGAGCGGGGTTGCGCTATATCAAACGAAACGACACGCAAGGTAAGATTCAAGGGTTTGAAAAGCATATCCGTTATCATTTTGATTTGGGTTATAAGCATAAAATTGAAAGGTTTAGCCTGAATCATCGCTTGCGTTTTCAAAACAAGAACGAACTCGGTGTTTCTGAGGAAGAAGGAGATTTTGCAAAAAAGAATTTCCGTTTGAAAACCTCGATTGGTTACAATGTCAGAAAGTGGAAATTGGATCCTAAGGTTTCTGCCGAGATTTTCAACAAATCTCACCAAGGCGGTACCAACGGATTTAGCAAATACCGACTAACTTTTGGAACGAGCTACAACTTAAAAAAGGCGGGTGAAATTAGTCTGTACTATCGTTTGGAAAAGGAACTGAAAACTTCCCTTCCAAAAAAGGTCAATATCATTGGTTTCAATTACACATACGCACTGAACAATTGATATATTGAAACGTAGAATTTTTGAACTTTTATTTTTTCTAAAGTAGAAACCCATGAAGTTAAGAAAACACCTCCCAAATATAATTACCCTTGGAAATTTATTTTCAGGAATCGTGGCTGTTTTTTATGCTGTTTTCGGCGATTTTACGATGGTCGCCCTGTTTGTAAGTATCGGGATCGGTTTGGATTTTTTTGATGGATTTACAGCGCGTTTGCTCAAGGTCGAAGGAGCGCTAGGAAAACAATTGGATTCATTAGCGGATATGGTGACCTCTGGGGTAGTACCTGGAATTGTCATGTTACAGTTGCTACTGCGAGCAAATTCGAACAGTGACTTGCCGAATATTTTTACACAAGAAAATTTCGAACCACTCCCATTTGTAGGTTTGTTGATTGCTTTGGCATCTGCCTACCGTTTGGCAAAATTCAACATTGACACGAGACAATCCGAATCTTTTATTGGTTTGCCGGTTCCTGCAAATACCTTGTGGATTGTTTCATTGCCTTTAATTTTAGAACATAGCGAAGTAGAATTTTTGAAAGATTTGTTGCAAAATAATTATGTTTTACTTGGGTTAACCTTCCTAAGTGCGTATTTGTTAAATGCAGAAATACGTTTGTTTGCACTAAAATTTCAAACGTTTTCTTTCCAAGAAAACGCATCCAAATACGTATTTTTGACAGTTTCTTTATTGCTATTAAGCACGCTAAAATTTATAGCAGTTCCTTTAATTGTATTTTTGTATGTAATTGTTTCTTTGCTACAAAATAAGGCCAAATCGCTTTGATATTTCTTGACATGAAACGATAGTGAACTTCTTGCACTGCTTTATCAAATATTGATCTTTTTAAAAAAGACTCGGAACAGATTGAAGTTCCACATAAAAATGTATTTTTGCACAAAATTTTTTACATGAGCACATTGAAAGAACGTTGGGGTATAACATCAAATTTTCAAATTGTCTTGATCCTTATAGGTTTTGCGATCAACGGTTCGTTCGCGGCGTACATTGCACGTCCATTGACCGAAGCTGTCGGCTTGGACCCAGAAACGACTTCTTGGTGGATTTTTTGGCCTTTGCGTATCCTTTTGGTGTTTGCGGTATATCAAGCTACGTTGCCTATCGTCGGTTTTTGCGTAGGACAATTTCGTTTTTTTTGGAATATGGAAAAAAAGATGCTCAAACGCATGGGATTCAAGTGTTTTTTCAAAAACGAATAGGGAGCGAACTGCACTTTTTATCAAGGGTTGTTTTTAGTTACTAAGAGTTACTGAAGGCATTGATTCAAATAGGCCGAACGTCTTCTGCATACTATGCCACTAATACATACCCATAATACAAGGCAAGCAAGGAGAGAAAACAGATTCCTGCGTAGGTCAATAATTGCAATCCTTTTTTAGGACGAAATTCTTTCGGAAGGTCATCACTCACCACATTTTTAAGATTCATATACCCTACGATGGGTGCTAATAGAAAAGAGACGCCTGTTGCAATAGCAATGATAAGGCCCATATCTGCGCTCAATAGGGTGATTACAAGAATACTTAGAACCGCAAGTAATAGCACACTTATCGTATAATATTTGGAAACAATACTACTTTGAGGTCGGTCTAAGAGCTTGTCAAGAACTTCCAAGCCAACTCTTGCAATGGCATCATGACTGGTAAGACAGGTACTGTACATGGTTGCAAAGGCGGCTACAGCAATGATTGCATAGGCCCAATCTCCTATATGGGTAGTGAACAGTTGCACCACTTGATCTGCAAATACAATGGCATTGCTACTCAATGCTTCGCCAGAACCGTATAGTGTGGTATACCCAATCAATAGAAAAAAGATGGCGAGGACTGCCGTGATAAGATAACCGAAATTGAATTCTTGCAATGCGGCACGAAGCGTAGGTCTGTCCTTATTGATTCGATATTTTTCTGCACTCCACAGGCTGAGCCAACTGCTGGCTTCCACTGCGGTCGGCATCCATCCTATAAGAGTGATCAGAAATAGGAGGCCTGCTTGGTTTGAAAAAACAGGTGTAGTAAACGCGGCCACTGGAGTCGATACTCCTTTGTTGACAACCAAAACAGTAGTAGCCAACAATGCTACAAACAATATAGGTACCACAAATTTCAATACGGTTTCCATCAATTTGTATTTACCTAGAATCAATAGCAGACTATTAAAACCAAAAATACAAACCGCAATGCTAGCGATTGACTGGTCTTGAATTTCGAAAAGATTCATAAAAAGTCCTGCCGTAATTGCGCAAAGTGCTGCGGGAGTTGCCAAAGATGTTGCCAAGGTAATGAATGCATACAAGTATAAGGTTTGTTTTCCTCTGTTGCGGTAACCTTCAATGATGCTATTTCCTGTAACATTGGTATAACGCACACCAAACTCAAAAAAAGGGTATTTCAAAATATTGGCCAATAGAATAGGAATAATCATAAACAGACCGTATTGCGCCCCTGCTTTTGTGGACAGAACCAAATGAGAGGTTCCAATAGCCATACTCGCAAATAAAAGTCCAGGACCGAGGTTTTTTAAGAAGCTTTTTATTTTTTGCATATTTGTTCGTTTGTTCGCACTGCGATGTTAAGTTATTATTTGACGACTTGCAAATGATGCATTTATTTTTTCGAGGATTTTGAAATGTGAGAAAGTTCACAAGAACTTTGATATGAAGATTCAAAATTAAATATCTGTAGTGAAGACCATTGAACAAATATATGTGACGAGACATGGTTCTTTTTTATTTTGAAATAAAGACCTTTTTTTTGTGCGAGATTAATAAATTATAACGATCCTAGTATTTATAGAAATGTAGTGCTAGAGATACTAAGTTTCTTTGCATGCTATCTGTGTGCCAATAGTTTTTTTCACAGGATAAACCTATTTATCAAATGTACTATAATTTACATTATGTTAAATAGAAAAAGACATGTAATTATATATTATTTTCTTTTGTTCTTGAGGTGCTACTTCGAGCAAATATGAAAAATTCAAAGATCTATTGAATTGTTTCTAAAATCATACTTATTTTTACGCTGATGACAACGACCCCAAAAAAAAGAAAAGTAATCCGCATCATTGGCGGCGGTCCTGCCGGCATGTTCGCTGCTTTGGAATTGAGCCCGACTCATGAGGTGCATCTCTACGAAAAAGGAAAAACACTGGGACGTAAATTTCTAGTAGCTGGAAAAGGCGGTTTTAATTTGAGCAACCAAGCTACCGGAATAGATTTATACGACCAGTACGTTCCATCCCATTTTTTTTCGGTTCTTTTACAACAGTTCGACACCTATAAAACAAGATGCTTTTTAGGGAAATTAGGAATTCCTACATATGTAGGCTCCAGTGGTCGGGTTTTTCCAGAAATTGGAATCAAACCAATTACCGTACTCAATGCATTCAAAAACAAACTGATAGCACAGGGTGTTCAGTTGTATTTCGAGCATGAATTTGTGGATTTCGACACAAAAAAAATATATTTTCAAACACAGATAGGAACACATGCTGCTCGTTTCGACCGTTGTATTTTTGCACTGGGAGGAGCTTCTTGGTCTGTCACAGGTTCCAAAGGCGACTGGCTGGAGATATTTCAACGAAAAGGAATCTACACAACGCCCTTTGCTCCTTCCAATTGTGGGCTTCATGTCAGCGGTTTGAACCCTGAATTGATTGCGCAATTCGAAGGAAGTCCTTTGAAAAATATCGCAATTCGCTGCCATAACAAAACGGTCAAGGGGGAAGCGGTTCTGACCAATTATGGATTGGAAGGCAATGCAGTCTACCCAATTGCTGCCATCGCAAGAAAAGAGCTCGAGACTCACAAGAAAACAGCTGTTTTTATAGATTTCAAACCCTTCAATACTGCGGAACAACTATTGCAAAAAATAAGTCCACAGACACGAACTAAAAACTATAGCTACCTGTTCAAATTAAGCAAGGTACAATTGGGAATCCTTAAAAATTTCATGGGCAAAGAAACCTATACAACTCCTGCTCTCTTTGTCGAACAATTAAAAAATTTGGAAATTCCTGTTGCAGGTTTACGTCCTATCGAAGAAGCTATTTCTACTGTTGGTGGTATTTCAAGGGATTCCGTAAATAGTGATTTGTCCCTAAAAAAAATCCCCAACATCTATGTTGCTGGGGAAATGTTTGATTGGGATACCATTACAGGTGGCTACTTATTACAAGGTTGCTTTTCAACGGCTCATGCAGTATCTCAGAGTATTCTCAACAGTTAGTTGTTTCCTAAAATCAATGGCATTCCATCTTTTCCAGAACCGACAACAATTACTTTTGCGTTTTTTGAATTCGCGAGCTCTAAGGTTGCTTGAATACCCTTTTCTTTCAAAATATTTTCTGTCAATGACGCGTTCAAAATACGATTGGCAGTCGCTTTACCTTCTGCATCAATTTTTTGACGCTCTGCTTCTTTCTCAGCTTTCTGGATGGTAAATTCATATTCTAAAAACTCTTGCTCTTGTTTCAATTTCTTTTCAATCGCAGTTTTGATTGTCGGTGGCAAGGTAACATCACGGACCAACACCTCGTTCAATTGTACATATTGACCGTCGAGAATCTTTTTTGTTTCATCAAAAATTTCTTTTTGAATAGCATCGCGCTTGCTCGAGTAAATTTGTTCTGGTGTATACCTTCCTACCACACTTCTTGCGGCAGAACGAATCGATGGTTTGATCACTCTATCCAAATAATCTTGCCCCTTTTTTTGGTGCAACAAGCCTAATTCCTCTGTTTGAGGTTGGTACCAAGCGGTTACCTCTAAAAGAATGTCTAGTCCGTTCGATGACAATACTTTCATTTTTTCCAACAATTCTTGTTGGCGTACTTCGTACACAATTACTTTATTCCAAGGAGCCACCAAATGAAACCCTTCGCCTAAAGCCGGTTCATCAGTTACCACACCACCTCCAAAGGTTTTGTACAATACGCCTGCTTCACCGGAACCAATCGTAACCGTTGCTTTTGAGAAAAAGACAAGGGCTAAAACGGCCACAATGATTAAAAACGCTCCTCCCTTTGGGAACTTAAATTCTATTTGTTGATTGCTCATTTTTATTATTTTTTATGAATTGTATATCAAATGTACTAAATAATTCAAGGAAGTCATTTCAATTTTTCATTTTGTTTCGAACAAACAAATTACTTTTCCGTCCAAGAAAAACGCAAAAAAAGAAAAAATTATGGGAACCTGTTTTTTTTTAATTTAAAACTTCTAAAAAAGCTTCGGACAGTTTTATTGTTTTATGAAGCCTGGTGTGATTGTCTCCTCCGGGTATGAAACAGCACCCCGCTTTTTCGCAATCATAAACGAGTTCAATATCTAAAATAACAGAGGTGTCTTCCTGAGGAGTCTCTTTGTATACAAGCACTTCTAAATTGTCAAATTTGGGCCATCCCCCGTCAGGACAAAATTCTCCAACAGGAAACTTTTCAATATTTGCAAGAACTTGTTCTTTGAGTCCCTTCATGGTTAGTTGTTGAAATGGTACAAGAATACAATGTCTCCTTTCAAAGCGGGCTTTCGTTGCCCCTCCACTTCTATGGTAATGTCCAACACCGCTTTTGAAACTCCACGCAGATTCACAATAGATTTCAACCCAGCCTTCAAACGGATTTTACTATCCACAGGAACTGGTGCAATGAACTTCAAGTTTTCAATTCCGTAGTTGACCATCATTTTATTGTTACGAACTTCGACAACTTGGCCCCATAAATAAGGCAAAACAGAAAGTGTCAAATAGCCATGAGCAATCGTTGTTTTAAAAGGACTCTCGGCAGCTGCTTTTTCTTGATCGAGATGAATCCATTGGTGGTCTAGGGTTGCATCTGCGAAATTCTGAATGCGCTCTTGCGATATTTCTAAATAATCCGAAGTTCCCAACTCCTTTCCTTCATAGGTTTTGTACTCTTCAAAGCTGTTGATAATAACTGTTGACATCTCTTTTCGTTTTTTTAATAGGAAACTTCCAAAAGCTCCATCTTGTTTTTTGGAAGAATTGTTAATTTCTCTTCATTTGCAGCCAATAATACCGTTTCTCCTTTTTTTAGAGAAGCCTCGTTTGAAGCACATTTTACGAGTCCTTCTCCTGAAGTACAAATAAAAATTTTAAAAGAATGATTCTTTTCATACTTCAGTTGCAACGGTTTCCGAGCATTGACATACTTTGTTTTAAAGTAAGGAGTGTCAATCATTGTATTCGATTGATTCTCTTTTTTTTCATAGTTGGTTTGATATTCATGTACCAAACTAAAATCGATTGCATCGATGGATTCTTCGAGATGCAATTCTCTTTTTTGTCCTGTTTTTTGGTCTACCCTATCGTAATCGTAAATGCGATAAGTGACGTCCGAGGTTTGTTGAACTTCTGCCAGCAAAACTCCTTTTCCTATGGCATGAACTCTGCCTGCAGGCAAATAATATAGTTCTCCTTTGTTCACTTTGAAAGTGTTTAGTACAGAGGCTAAATTACCCTCTCTCAAATGTTTGTGATAGGCTTTTTTTTCAAGTTTTTTTGAAAAACCAATGCACAAGTCTGATTCTTCCTCAACTTCCATAATATACCACATTTCATTTTTCCCAAGGCTGTTGTGCCTCTTTTTAGCCAAAGCATCGTTTGGGTGTACTTGCACGGACAATGGCGCACTCGCATCAATCAATTTGATCAAAATAGGAAAATCTGTCCCATGTGTTTGAAAACAATTTTTACCTACCAGATCTTTTCCAAAACGATGGATCAAATCAGGCAAATTTTCACCTTTTAGACTGCCTTCTGCAACTGGAGTCATACAATCAGGAACACTAGATATCTCCCAGCTCTCCCCAATGTTTTTGGTGTGGGCCTTTTTACCTAAACTATTTCTTAATTTTTCACCTCCCCAAATGCGATACTGCAAAAGTGGTTCAAATTTTAAAATTCCAATCGAATGGTTCATATTCATTTTTTGTACGGTAGGAGTCAGACAACTGGGAAACCTCAAACTATTTGGAAATGTGTTGGTGGTATTACACACAAACAACCTATCAAGCAGTAATCATACCACCGTCAACATTTAACGTTTGCCCTGTAATATAAGCAGCCATGTCCGACCCAAGAAAAACGCAAGCATTTGCGATATCTTCTGGCTGACCACCTCTCTTCAACGGAATGGACTGTCTCCATCCATCGACTATTTTTTCATCCAAAGTAGCTGTCATTTCTGTTTCGATAAAGCCAGGCGCAATGGCATTACACCTCACATTACGAGACCCCAATTCCAAGGCTACAGATTTCGTAAAACCTAGCATACCTGCCTTCGAGGCTGCATAATTTGTTTGCCCTGCATTCCCTTGAACCCCCACAACAGAGCTCATGTTTATAATCGATCCTCCGCGTTGTTTCATCATCGGACGAATCACTGCTTTGGTCAAGTTGAAAACAGATTTTAAATTCACTTCAATTACTTTGTCAAAATCTTCTTCGCTGATACGCATCAACAAGTTGTCTTTGGTTATTCCCGCATTGTTGATCAAGACATCAATACTTCCAAATTCTTTCAAAACTTCAGCAGCCAATTCTTGGGCTGCATCAAATTCAGCTGCATTGGACTGATAACCTTTTGCTTTGACTCCGTAGGAAGCCAATTCTTTTTCTAGAATTTGGGCCGCTTCTACAGAAGAACTGTAGGTGAATGCCACATTGGCTCCGTGTTTTGCATAGGTTTCCGCAATTCCTTTTCCAATACCTCTGGTTGCACCTGTAATCAAGGCTGTTTTGTTTTCAAGAAGTTTCATTTTTTTAGTTTTTATTTAATAAGTCAATATATGTTTTTTTTCACACAAAAAGCTCCCTCAATACAATTAAGGAAGCTTTTTTGATACAATAATTTTCTAATTTAAAACGCTTGCCACCATTTCTCCTATTTTAGCGGGAGAATCTACTACATGAATACCATTTTCTCTTAAAATAGCCATTTTTGCTTGTGCTGTATCGTCAGCTCCTCCTACAATAGCCCCTGCATGACCCATGGTTCTTCCTGCAGGAGCTGTTTGCCCAGCAATAAATCCAACTACTGGTTTTTTATTTCCGTTTGCTCTGATCCACTTGGCTGCATCTGCTTCCAGCTGTCCTCCTATTTCTCCGATCATTACAATCGCTTCTGTCTCTGTATCGTTCATCAATAACTCCACGGCCTCTTTGGTGGTCGTTCCGATAATTGGATCTCCACCAATACCAATGGCAGTGGTGATTCCGAATCCTTGCTTTACTACTTGATCCGCAGCCTCATAGGTCAAGGTTCCTGATTTCGAAACAATCCCAACTTTTCCTTTCTTAAAGATAAAACCAGGCATGATCCCTACTTTGGCTTCGTCTGGAGTGATTACGCCAGGACAATTAGGTCCTACCAATCGCGTTTCTTTTCCTTCTAAATAGGCTTTTACTTTCACCATATCCGCTGTCGGAATTCCTTCTGTGATACAAATGATCACTTTTATACCTGCATCTGCAGCTTCCATGATGGCGTCTGCACCAAAAGCGGGAGGAACAAAAATCAACGTCGTATCTGCACCTGCCTTGGCAACAGCATCAGCCACCGTATTAAATACGGGTCTCTCCAAGTGCACCTGACCCCCTTTTCCAGGAGTTACCCCCCCTACTACATTCGTTCCGTATTCAATCATTTGGCTTGCATGAAAAGTTCCTTCTTTCCCTGTAAAACCTTGTACGATAATTTTTGAATCTTTGTTTACTAATACACTCATAGTGATGCTTATTAACTTTTATTTAATGATACCCACAAAAGTATCGATTATTTGATGAATTATTCAAAGGATCTTTGAAAATTACCACATCTTGACTAAAAAAGACAGGTCTATTTTTTTTTGCTTTGTTGATGGTTGATTTAATCTTTCGAAAATTCTTAAATAAAAAAACGGATTCCCCTAGGAAAAACTTTGATTGATCATGGTAGAAAGTCTTCTTTTGTAGTCATCTTCTAACCATTGCACATAGTTTTTCGTGCTTTTGATAATACAGTAAGAATACTTCTTGATTCTGTCAGAAATGTCATCATTTAAAAGCCTCGATAATATTCTTGCATCAAAGACATCTTCACTGTTTTCAACACACAATTTGCAATGTTGTTCGATAGATTTGTCCAAAACAATTTTCGATTTCAACCCTTGTTTGATGGCTTTATCGTATTCTCCCTTTACATCAAATGAAAAATCTGTTGAATTTGGGAATTCTGCGAGTACCTCCGGAGGCAGTTGGTATGAAAATTGACGTTCTATTTCATCGTCAGAAATAAGATTGTCTAAATAGTACATCGGAGAATTAAAAATTCGTTGCCAATTCAAAGGAGTTCCCCAAAGACCAAAACGAGCCGCATTGTTCCCAAGATCCAAAACGGTAAAATCCTTTTTGTCACCGAATACCCTAGAGCCTCTTCCTATCATCTGATAGTACAACGTGATTGATTTGGTCGCTCGATTCAGAATAATAGTTTCTACAGAGGGTTCGTCAAAACCTGTTGTCAAAATTCCTACGGATGTCAAAATGGCATCAGGAGTTTCCTTGAACCATTTCAAAATATCAGCCCTGTCTTGTTTGGAGTTGGTATTGTCTAGATGACGTACCGCATATCCTTCCGCTTTGAATGTTTCATACACATGCAAAGAGGTATTGATACCATTGTTAAAAATCAATGTTTTTTTACCTTTTGATTTTTGCTCATAAGCGTACAGTAACTTTTCTTGCATCAAATTATTGGAGTACAATTCTTCTGAAGATTTCACAGTATAATCCCCGTTGATACCTACCTTTAAGGTGCCCAGAGCAACATCGTAAGTATAGGTGTTTGCTTTTGCTAAAAATCCTTTTTCCACCAACGACAAAACAGGTTCCCCTACCAACAATTCGTTGTAAATTTCATTCATTGGAAGTTTCATGTTCGAACTCAAGGGTGTAGCAGTTACTCCTAGAATAAAACAGTTGTCAAAGTATTTAAATAGTTTTCGAAATGAGTTGTAATGTGCTTCGTCAATAATAACCATTCCTATTTGATCCAACTCTAATTTATCATCGTTCAAACGGTTTTTAAGGGTTTCGACCATCGCTACAAAACACATGTATTGATCCTGATCGTCCAACTCTTTTACATTACTGTTGATAATTTTATTGTTGACATTGAACTCTGACAGCATCTTGGAAGTCTGATTGCACAATTCAATTCTATGCGTCAGTATCAAGACTTTTTTATTCGTTTTGGCTATATAGCTTCTTGCTATCTCCGAAAAAATTACGGTTTTTCCTCCTCCTGTCGGAAGTTGATAAACCAAATTGTAATTGTCGGGCTTGCTTTCTAATCTTTCAAAAACCTGCTCTAAAGCTTCTTTTTGATAATCATAGAGTTCTTTTTTGTTCGATTTTATTTTCGAAGTGAGCGTAGTATAATTCAACTTTTATTTTTTTGAAACCTTGCAAAATTACGCACTTTATTAGGTTCTACGAAATAGATTTCCGCTTTATTTTTATTTTTCTAAAATTTTCCTACTTCCATCACTCCATTTTTAGCTGCAACCTATTTGCTTGCAAACATTTTCACATTTGTTTCGGAGATTTCATTGTCTCCCAAAATTAAGAGCCGTTCTATTACATTTCGCAATTCACGAACATTTCCCGACCAATCATAATTTTCAAGCAATTCGAGCGCTTTCGAAGAAAATTTCTTTTCCACATTTCCCTGTTGATTGGCAATTAACTTTGAAAAATGAGCTACCAGTAATGGAATGTCATCTCTCCGCTCATTTAAGGAAGGAACTTTTATCAAGATCACTGCCAAACGATGGTACAAATCTTCTCTAAATCGTCCTTCTTCAATTTCTTTTCTGAGATCTTTGTTGGTTGCGGCCAATACACGCACATTCACCTTGATATCTTTGTCACTTCCTACGCGACTGATTTTATTTTCTTGCAATGCGCGTAAGACTTTTGCTTGTGCAGGAAGACTCATATCTCCAACTTCGTCTAGAAATATTGTGCCGCCATCGGCAGCTTCAAATTTCCCAGCTCTGTCTTTGTTTGCACCTGTAAAGGAACCTTTTACATGACCAAATAATTCGCTCTCAATCAATTCAGAGGGGATCGCAGCACAGTTTACCTCTGTCATAGAGGCTTTTGACCGAATACTTTTTTCGTGCAACCAGTGCGCTACCAATTCTTTTCCTGTTCCATTCGGACCTGTAATCAAAACACGTGCCTCTGTTGGCGCAACTTTCTCAATCATTTCTTTGATAGCAGTGATAGCGTCGCTTTTTCCCACCATTTCGTACCCTTTGCGGATTTTTTTCTTCAAACGAATGTTTTCCGTAGCCAATTGGTTTCTATCCAGAGCATTTCGAACAGTGGTCAGTAAGCGATTTAAATCTGGAGGTTTTGAAATATAATCAAAAGCTCCCAATCGCATGGTTTGAACAGCAGTATCCAGATCACCATGTCCCGAAATCATGATTACTGGGATCTCTGGCTTGACCTTTTTAATTTTCCCCAATACTTCTACGCCGTCCATCTTTGGCATTTTAATATCACACAAAATCAAATCGTAAGAAAATTTGGAGGCCAATTCTAAACCGTGAAGACCATCCTCTGCTTCGGAAACTTCATAACTGGAACTTTCTTCCGAGATAATTTTAGTAAGCACTCTTCTTATGACTGCTTCGTCTTCGATTATTAATATTTTACTCATCTTTCTTGAAACTAGATTAACTTTTCTATCTAAAACCAAATGGATCAGTCGTATCCTATCCGTTAGCATTGGGTACTCCAAATATATCATTTTTATCCCTTTGGAAGATTTGTCTTCAGATTATTTTGCTGGTAATTTTTTATTTTCTATTTTTACTGTGCGCGCATAATAAATTATCCCTATGAACTACAAAGAAGAATCTATAGATCACCATCTTCGAGCCACATGGCAATCGGTTGCAAAGATGTACAACGAAGAAGCCAGTAAATTTGACAGTACGATGGCAACAGGTTTTGCATTGCTAAATATTGATCTTATCGAGGGTACTCCGTCTACTGCCTTAGGCCCCCAAATGGGAATGGAAGCCACTAGTCTCTCTAGAATTTTAAAAGCCATGGAAGAAAAAAAATTAATTTTTAGAGAACAGAACCCTCATGATGGGAGAAGTGTGTTGGTCAAGCTGACGGATTTCGGAAAAGAAAAGAGAGAAATATCCAAAAGTATTGTCATTCAATTCAACAGAAAAATAAAAGAACAAATTACAGACGACCAGTTGCGTAATTTTTTTGAAGTTACTAAAAAAATCAACCAGTTGATCTCAGAAAAGCTCATTTACAATTCATAATAACAATGTTTTACCTACTACAATGAAAAAACATATCAAAAAAATAGCAGTCATTGGCTCAGGAATTATGGGCTCTGGCATCGCATGTCACTTTGCAAATATCGGTGTCGAAGTTTTATTACTTGATATTGTTCCGAAAGAGTTAACAGAAAAAGAAAAATCGATGCATTTGACCCTTGCTGATACGAAGGTTCGCAACAGGATTGTCAACAATTGTTTGAATACAGCTTTGAAATCGAAACCTTCTCCTATTTACAAGCAAGAATTTGCTTCCAGAATTCAAGTAGGAAACTTAGAAGACGATATTCATAAAGTCAAGGATGTTGATTGGATCCTAGAAGTTGTTGTAGAAAAACTGGAAGTAAAAAAGCAAGTTTTTGAATTGGTCGAAAAGTTTCGATCACCAGGCACGCTTGTCACATCAAATACTTCTGGTATTCCAATCAAATTTATGAACGAAGGTCGAACTAAAGATTTTCAAGAAAATTTTGCAGTGACACATTTTTTCAATCCGCCTCGATATTTAAAACTTTTTGAGATTGTCCCAAGCCCCTCTTGCAAAAAAGAAGTTGTAGATTTTCTTGTCATGTATGGTGAGAAGTTTTTAGGAAAAACCTCGGTTCTAGCAAAAGATACTCCTGCCTTCATCGGGAATAGGATTGGAATATTTGGTATTATGAGTCTTTTTCATACGGTCAAAGAATTGGGGTTATCCATTGAGGAAGTAGATAAATTGACAGGACCAATTATTGGTCGCCCAAAATCAGCAACCTTTAGAACAGTTGATGTTGTGGGGTTAGATACCTTGGTTCACGTGGCCAATGGACTTCGTGAAAACTGTCCAAATGATGAGGCACATGATTTGTTTGAACTCCCAGATTTCGTGCAAGCGTTGATGAAAAATAATTGGTTGGGAAGCAAAACCAAGCAAGGTTTTTATAAAAAAGGAAGTAATACAAACGGAAAAAAAGAAATCCTCGCATTGGATTTGGAGTCATTTGAATACAAACCTTCTAAAAAAGCCAAATTCAAAACATTAGCGGCAACAAAAAACATTTCAAATGTTTGGGACAGATTCCCAGTTTTGATCAAAGGAAAAGATAAAGCGGGCGATTTTTACCGTAAAACCTTTGCCTCTTTGTTGGCCTACAGTGCTAATAGAATACCTGAAATATCAGACGAATTGTACCGTATAGATGATGCCATGAAAGCAGGTTTTGGGTGGGAACACGGTCCGTTTCAAATTTGGGATGCCATCGGTGTCAAAAAAGGAATGGAACTGATAGAACAAGAGGGACTTCAAGTAAATTCTTGGGTAAAAGAGATGGTATTCAATGGAACTACTTCTTTCTATACTATAAAAAATGGGACGAGCTATTATTACAACTCCATTTTGAAAAAAGTTGAAAAAATTCCAGGACAAGACAGTTTTATTATTTTAAATAACATCCGAGAAACCAAAACCATCTGGAGCAATCAAGATGCGGCCATACAAGATTTGGGAGATGGGATTTTGAATGTAGAGTTTCAGTCTAAAATGAATACCATTGGTGGCGGTGTATTGCAAGCAATCAACAAAGGAATTGATTTGGCGGAACAAGAGTACAAAGCGGTTATACTAGGAAATCAAGCCGCTAATTTTTCTGTAGGCGCCAATTTAGCGATGGCTTTCTTACTCGCAATTGAACAAGAGTACGAGGAATTGAATATGGCCACCAAATTGTTTCAAGATACCGTCATGAGACTCCGTTATTCTGCCGTCCCTACTCTTTTGACTCCCAGGGGAATGACCTTTGGTGGTGCTTGCGAAATGAGTATGCATGTTGACAAAGTAGTTGCCAGCGCAGAAACCTACACAGGATTGGTAGAGTTTGGCGTCGGAATTATTCCAGCAGGTGCGGGAACGAAAGAAATGACGTTAAGAGCTTCTGAATCTTTTCTAAAAGACGATGTAAAACTCAATAGATTGCGGGACAGTTTTATCAACATTGCCATGGCAAAAGTAGCAACCTCTGCACACGAAGCATTTGATTTGGGCTATTACCAACAAGGAAAAGATTTGGTTGTTGTACATCCAGATAGACAAATAGCAACTGCAAAAAAGTACGCATTGCAAATGTTGGATGACGGCTACACACAACCGACTCCGAAAAAAGTAAAAGTTCTAGGTCAACAAGCCTTGGGAATGTTTCGTGTAGGAACCGACAGTTTGCAAAAAGGACAGTACGCTTCCAATCATGATAAAAAAATTGCAAACAAACTGGGCTATGTAATGGCAGGTGGAGATTTGTCAGAGCCTACTTATGTATCCGAGCAGTATTTGTTGGATTTAGAACGTGAAGCCATCTTATCGCTACTAGGAGAAAGAAAAACCTTAGAAAGAATTCAACATACTTTAAAAACAGGCAAACCTTTGAGAAATTAATAGCTGTCCAGAGAATCAAAACGGAATTTAAAACAACAAAAAAATGAATACAGCATACATAATACAAGGATATCGAACAGCAGTAGGAAAAGCGCCCAAAGGACTCTTTCGATTCAAACGACCTGATGAATTGGCCGCAGAAACTATCGAACATTTGCTGAAAAATGTGCCGCAATTAGACAAAACAAGAGTCGATGATGTCATCGTTGGAAATGCCATGCCAGAGGCCGAACAAGGCTTGAACATAGGTCGCTTGATTTCTTTGATGGGATTGAAAATTGATACCGTAGCCGGAATGACCGTCAATAGGTATTGTGCATCTGGTTTAGAAACCATCAGCATTGCAGCCGCAAAAATCCAATCCGGCATGGCCGATTGCATCATTGCAGGGGGTGTGGAGAGCATGAGTTATATTCCTATGGGAGGCTACCGCCCTGTTCCTAACTACAAAGCAGCAGCCAATGGGCATGAAGATTATTATTGGGGTATGGGATTGACAGCGGAAGCGGTAGCAAATGAATTCAAGGTTTCGAGAGAGGACCAAGATTTGTTTGCCTACAATTCACATCAAAAAGCCATCTATGCGCAAGACAGAAATATTTTTGACCAAGAAATTGTGCCCATCGAGGTGGAAGAGATTTTTGTAGATGAGAATGGACAAAAAGAAAGTAAAAATTACATCGTTTCGAAAGACGAAGGCCCGAGAAGAGGCACCTCTATGGAAGCATTGGCTAAGCTAAGACCTGTTTTTGCGAATGGAGGAAGCGTTACAGCGGGAAATTCCTCTCAAATGAGTGATGGTGCTGCATTTGTATTGGTAATGAGTGAGAAGATGGTCAAAGAATTGAATTTAGAGCCCATTGCACGGATGGTTTCTTTTGCCGTCGCAGGAGTTCCTCCAAAAATTATGGGGATTGGTCCCGTAAAAGCAATTCCGAAAGCCTTAGAAAATGCAGGTATGTCATTGAACGATATCGACCTTATAGAATTGAACGAAGCGTTTGCCTCTCAATCACTGGCAGTTCTTCGAGAATTGAATATTGATCCAAATATTGTTAACGTAAATGGAGGTGCCATTTCTCTGGGACACCCTTTGGGGTGCACAGGTGCCAAGCTTTCCGTGCAACTGATCAATGAAATGAGAAGAAGAAAAAACAAATATGGGCTCGTCACGATGTGTGTCGGAACGGGACAAGGAGCTGCGGGCGTTTACGAATTCTTAAAATAGTATTCGTCGATTAATTAAAAAAAAAGTATCTCAAATTTTAAATAAAACATCATGGAGACTATCAAGGGAGGAGAATTTTTGATCAAAGAAACACAGGCTGAGAATATTTTTATTACCGAAGATTTTTCTGAGGAGCAACAAATGATGCGCGATTCAATCAGGGAATTTATCGACAAGGAAGTTTGGCCCTATAAAGAGCGTTTTGAAAAAAGCGATTATGCATTTACCGAAGAAATTATGGTGAAAGCTGGGGAAATGGGCTTGCTTGGTATTTCGGTCCCCGAGAAATACGGAGGAATGGGAATGGGATTTGTTGCTACCATGTTGGTATGTGATTATATTTCTGGCGCAACTGGCTCGTTGGCAACGGCCTATGGTGCACACACAGGAATTGGAACCATGCCCATCGTTTTGTACGGAACGGAAGAACAAAAACAAAAATACATTCCCAAGTTGGTTTCTGGTGAATGGTTTGGCTCGTATTGTTTGACAGAGCCTGGTGCAGGTAGCGATGCCAATTCAGGAAAAACAAAAGCAACGCTTACCGAAGATGGGAAACATTATTTGATCAATGGTCAAAAAATGTGGATTTCCAATGCTGGATTTTGTAGTCTAATGATTGTTTTTGCACGTATTGAAGATGATAAAAACATCACGGCATTTATTGTAGAATACGATGCCAAACATCCCAACGGAATTACCATGGGTGAAGAAGAACAAAAACTAGGAATAAAGGCCTCCTCTACCCGTCAAGTTTTTTATAGTGACACAAAAGTCCCGGTTGAAAACATGTTGTCTGAACGAGGAAAAGGGTTTAAAATTGCCATGAACTCTTTGAATGTTGGAAGAATCAAATTGGCAGCAGCTTGCATCGATGCTTGCCGAAGATTTACCACAGAAAGTATCACCTATGCGAACGAACGACACCAATTCAAACGTTCCATTGCTTCCTTTGGAGCCATTCAATACAAATTGGCAGAAATGGCAACAAAAACATTCGTAACTGAAAGCGGCAGTTACAGAGCGGCCAAAGACATTCAAAACAAAATTGACGAATTGATTGCTACAGGAAAAACCCATCAAGAAGCTGAATTGAAAGGTGTTGAAGAATACGCAATCGAATGCGCTATTTTAAAGGTATATGCCTCAGAAACCGCTCAATTTGTCACGGATGAAGGAATTCAAATTTTTGGAGGAATGGGCTTCTCCAAAGACACTCCCATGGAATCAGCATGGCGGGATGCGCGTATCGGTCGAATTTATGAAGGAACCAATGAAATCAATCGATTGCTTTCCGTCGGGATGCTGTTAAAAAAAGCTTTCAAAGGAGAATTGGACTTGATGACTCCTGCCATGGCTGTAGCCAATGATTTGATGAGCATTCCCTCTTTTGACAGTCCTGATGATACGCAAGTTTTTTCTCAGGAAAAAGAAATGATTGAAAACTTAAAGAAAACATTTTTAATGATTGCAGGAAAGGCCGTTGAAAATTACGGAATGGAGTTAGAGGAACAACAACAATTGATTTTAGCTGCGGCAGAAATTTTAATAGAAATCTACATGGCTGAATCAACCTTGTTAAAAACAGAAAAATTGATTCAAAAGACATCCAAAGATGCATGTCTTGGACAAATTGCAATGACAAAGTTGAATTTATTTCATGCCACTGAGAAGGCAAATAGCAAAGGAAAAGAAGCAGTTGTTTCTTTTGCGAACGGTGACGAACAACGCATGTTACTAATGGGATTGAAAAGATTTACAAAATATAGAAATCCACCGAATGTAATTGCGCTTCGGAAACAGATTGCATTGGCATTGATTGAGAAAAACACCTATTGTTTTTAAAAAAAAGTTCGTCATTCTTTCCGTTCATCTAATTTCCACCTTGGATTCGTGTTGCTTTTAGTATCTTTGCGGCTCAAATACATCTTATGAAGTTATTATTGATCACAATATTTCTCCTTGGCATTGCATTTGCGGGAATTGCTATTAAAATTTGGGCCAAGAAAGACGGAAAATTTGCAGGTACTTGCGCCAGTCAAAATTCAAATTTCAATGAAGAGGGTGAGCCTTGTGGATTTTGTGGGAAAATGCCGGAAGACTGTGACAACAAATAGAGCACCTTTTCGTTGTAGTTCTCAAATAGAAAGTGCCACAATTTTGGACGTCAAATGACATCTAAAAATAATATGAGAGAAAGCGGGACTTTTTTTCCTTAACACAATTCAATGTCTGATCAAAGTTTAAAATTGATTATAGAAGCACAAGAAGGCAAACAGTCTGCATACAAAGAATTGCTCAATCTTTATTGGAATGATGTACATACGTTCCAGCTTTTTAGAACTTCAGACGAAAATTTAGCAGAAGACATCACCATACAAACGTTTTCCAAAGCTTTTGATAATTTAGAACTTTACAAGCACAATTATAGTTTTAAATCTTGGTTGCTTTCAATTTCGAAAAATTTACACATCGACGAAATGCGAAAAAGAAAGACAATGACCATTTCCTTGGACGATGAAAGAGAACATTCTCAGTCAATTCAAGACGACTCCCCATCTCCGGAAGACCAGCTCATTATCAAACAAAATTTAGCAGAATTGCTTGTTTTTATCAAGCAGTTGAAACCTCATTATCAGAAAGTAATCCACTTGCGATACTTTCAAGAATTGAGTTACAAAGAAATTGCGGTACGCATGGAAGAACCTATCAACAACGTAAAAGTCAAATTACTGAGAGCTAAAAAACTATTATCGGAACTCATTCATACTTCCTAATATTTTTCATGTCCTCCTATGTTAAATATCGCATCACACTCTTTTTTTTTGGTAATCGAATATTTAAAAGAAATATATCTAATTCAGATTGATTTCCGTACCGTTTTTCCTGCTTTTAATTTTATAACATTTTATCGACTTTGAAAAATTCAATAAAAACGCAATCGTGCTTTCCCGAGGAAAAGTAGTAGCTTTTAATTTTTTCTTAGGGTATTTTTTTATCATACATACTCATTTGTGGTTGTCCTTACCACAAACGAAAATATATTTAATTTCGTATCAATTGGTTAAAATTATTTCGCGTGTTGCGATTATTTTACGTAGATTGATCAAAGCATATCTCATTCTTCCCAGAACAGTATTGATGCTGACATTTGTTTTTTCGGCAATTTCTTTAAAGCTCAGCTCGTTGTAAATTCTATGAATCAAAACCTCTTTTTGGTCCTCTGGCAAATCATGAATCAAAGATTTTACCTTTCCATGAATTTGCTCACGAATCATTTTAGACTCGACATCTAAGCTTCCATCACTGATTACATCAAAAATATCAAAGGAATCCGTCCTATTGAATTTAGGCATACGTTTTGTTTTTCTGAAATGATCGATTACCAAATTGTGAGAAATTCGCATCACCCACGGTAAAAACTTCCCTTCTTCATTGTACTTCCCTTGCTTCAAAGTTTTGATGACTCTTACAAACGTGTCCTGAAACAAATCTTCTGTAATATCGCGGTTTTTTACCTTCGAAAAGATAAACCCGTAAATTTTTTGTTTGTGTCTTAGAATCAATACTTCCAGAGATTTTTCATTGCCTGAAATATAGTCTTCTACCAACGCCTTGTCAGTTATGTTATATGTTTGCATAAAATTATTTTAAATGGAACACAAGTATGTATTTTCCGTAATTTTTAAAGTAATTTTATCCTATAGGCGTTTTGTATTTGATGAATTTATAATCACAAATATGCAAAATTATCTGCTTGACTCCTAATTATTTGTTGTTTTTTGTAGAAAACAAAAATCTAAAAGTTTATTTTTACAGCTCTTTCAGATAGCAAATGACAAAAAACATTTTACATTACAATCCCAAGGACAATATACTTATCAAGGGGGCGCAATTGCACAATTTAAAAAATATTGATGTGGCCATACCACGAAACAAACTCGTTGTTATTACGGGGGTTTCTGGTTCAGGAAAATCGAGTTTGGCTTTCGATACATTGTATGCAGAAGGCCAGCGAAGATATGTGGAAAGTTTGTCTTCCTACGCGCGTCAATTTTTAGGAAAACTGAACAAACCTAAGGTAGATTACATCAAAGGTATCGCTCCTGCAATCGCGATTGAACAAAAAGTAAATGCAACCAACCCAAGATCGACAGTAGGAACCTCTACAGAAATTTATGATTACTTGAAACTACTTTTTGCGCGTGTCGGGAAAACGTATTCTCCTGTTTCAGGAAAACTCGTAAAAAAACATACTGTCTCGGATGTCATTCAGCACGTAAAAGGACTCACTGAAAACAGCAAGTTGCTTTTGTTAGCACCTATTTTTATCGAGGACAAAGACCCCTTTGTTTTACTAAAATTATTTGGACAACAAGGATATGCTAGATTGAAAATAAACGGAAAGATTGTTCGTATTGACGAAGGCATATTTGAAACAATTTCATTAGACGAAATAAAATTGGCCGAGAAAGAAAACAAACTGCATTTAGTAGTGGATCGGATTGTTGTTAAAAAAGAAGACGATTTTTACAACCGTCTGGGTGATGCAGTAGGAACCGCTTTTTTTGAGGGCAAAGGAGTTTGCTCTTTAGAAAATCTAACCGATGACTGCATTTCTTTTTTCAGTAATAAATTTGAGTTAGATGGTATTACATTTTTAGAACCCAATACACATTTTTTTAGTTTCAACAACCCTTATGGCTCTTGCCCAAACTGCGAAGGCTATGGCAACACTATTGGAATTGACCAAGATTTGGTGATTCCAAATGCCTCTTTGTCCATCTATGAGGGCGCTATTGCACCATGGAGAACCGATTCTTTTCTAAAATACAAAGAAATGCTGATAGACCACGCCTATCAATACGATTTACCGATCCACAAGCCTTGGTTTGAATTGACAACGGCACAAAAGAAAATGGTTTGGAACGGCAACAAATCTTTTACTGGGCTCAACGCCTTCTTCGAATACATTGAAGAAAAAAGTTACAAAATTCAATTCCGTGTTTTACTTTCGCGTTATAGAGGAAGAACAAAATGCAACGCTTGTGACGGAAAACGTTTGCGAAAAGAAACCAATTATGTTCAAATAGCCTCTAAAAACATTTCGGATTTAGTAGCACTTCCGATCCAGGAGCTCGTGGTGTTTTTTGACAATTTAAAATTGGATGAAAACGACCAAAACATTGCGAAACGACTGTTGACTGAAATTAAAAATCGTTTGAAATTCTTAAACGATGTTGGCCTGGGATATTTGACATTGAATCGAAATTCTAATACGCTCTCAGGTGGAGAAAGTCAACGTATCAACTTGGCTACATCATTAGGGAGTAGTTTGGTTGGATCTATGTATATCTTGGACGAACCGAGTATTGGACTTCACCCTAAAGACACGCAACGACTCATCAAGGTCTTGAAGCATTTACGGGATCTTGGAAATACTGTTATCGTGGTTGAACACGATGAAGATATCATGCGAGAGGCGGATGCCATTATCGATATTGGTCCAGAAGCTGGAACACATGGTGGAAAAATTGTTGCCGAAGGAAATTTTCAGGAGATTATAAAATCTTCTTCTCTTACTGCAAAGTACTTGAATTCAGAATATCAGATCGACATTCCCAAAAAAAGACGTACTTCCAAAAATAGTATCAAAATTTCAGGAGCACGAGAGAACAACTTGAAAAATATTACTGTCGAATTTCAATTGAACACCCTTTCTGTAATAACTGGAGTTTCTGGTAGTGGAAAAAGCACATTGGTAAAAAAAATAGTTTATCCAGCTCTGCAAAAAAAAATACACGGGCATGGGGAAAAAATAGGAGAATTTCATGAATTGACAGGGAGCTTTGAAAATCTAAAAAATGTGGAGTTCATCGATCAAAATCCGATTGGAAGATCCTCAAGATCGAACCCCGTAACCTATATAAAAGCCTACGATGATATTCGAAGTTTGTTTGCTTCTGAAAAATTATCGAAAGCTCGACATTACAAGCCGAAACATTTTTCTTTCAATGTAGAAGGAGGTCGCTGTGAAAAATGCAAGGGAGAAGGAGAAATAACCATTGAGATGCAATTCATGGCGGATGTGCACTTGGATTGTGACGTTTGCAAAGGAAAACGATTCCAAAAAGAAGTTTTGCAAGTTAAATTTGGCGAAAAAAGTATTGCCGATGTTCTTGATTTTACCATTGAAGAGGCTTTGTCCTTTTTTGACAACCACCACCAACACAAAATCGTACAAAAACTCTTGCCATTGTCCAAAGTTGGTCTCGGTTATGTGCAACTAGGTCAGTCCTCGTCCACGCTCTCTGGAGGTGAAGCTCAACGTATAAAACTTGCTTCTTTCTTGGTCAAAGGAAACACCAAAGAAAAGACGTTATTTATTTTTGACGAACCCACTACAGGATTGCACTTTCACGATATTAAAAAATTACTCCATTCTTTCGAAGCATTGCTAGAAAAAGGACATACTCTGATTGTTATAGAACACAACATCGATTTGATAAAGTGTGCGGATACCATTATTGACCTGGGACCAGAAGGGGGAGAAAATGGTGGAGAATTGATTTTTTGTGGGACTCCCGAAGAACTGATTTCTTCAAATAAATCAGTTACTGCTCAATTTTTAAAAGACAAACTGAATTCCTGAGCAGTCTAATAATTGTATTTCTTCGCTCTTTCATATAAGAAAAAAAAAGCAGCTTCTAAAATTTTAGAAGCTGCTTTTTACATATGAGCAGAGATATTTAGTAATCTCCCAAAGTAGCTGGATTTTGAGATAAGGCATCATCCAATTGCGCATCATTTGGTGCTTTACCATGCCAAGCATGTGTATGCATCATGAAATCAACGCCGTTCCCCATTTCGGTTTCCAATAGAATACAAATTGGCTTTCCGTTTCCTGACAGTTCTTTGGCTTTCGCAAGCACTGCTTGAATCGCTTCGATACTATTTCCTTCTTTTTCTTCTAATACAATCCAATCAAAAGATTCAAATTTGGCTTTTAAAGATCCCATTGCTAAAACGTGATCCGTGGTTCCATCAATTTGCTTTCCGTTCAAATCAACCGTTGCGATTAAGTTGTCAACGTTCTTTGCTGAAGCATACATAATAGCTTCCCAGTTTTGACCTTCTTGCAACTCCCCATCACCATGCAATGTATAAACCAATTTTGCGTCTCCATTTAGCTTTTTTGCTTGAGCTGCACCAATGGCAACGCTCATCCCCTGACCCAAGGATCCTGAAGCCATGCGTATTCCTTCCAAACCTTCATGAGTAGTAGGGTGTCCTTGCAAGCGCGAATTCAACAAACGAAATGTGGCCAATTCTTCTACTGAAAAGTAACCACTTCTCGCCAAAACACTATAGAATACAGGTGAAATATGACCATTCGACAAAAAGAACAAATCTTCTTGAATTCCGTCCATATCAAATTTTTCAGAATTGTAAGACATCACATCTTGATACAAAACAGTTAAGAACTCTGTACAACCTAAGGAACCTCCGGGGTGTCCAGAGTTTACAGCGTGTACCATTCTTAAAATATCTCTTCTTACCTGTTGAGAAAAATCTTTTAATTCTTGTGTTGTTGACATTGTAATCTTTATAAATTAGTGGGACAAAAATACATTTTTAAAGCGAGCTTACAAACTTATTTTTACGCAAAATTAAACACCTAAAAATACGATAGACTTATATAGAATGGTTCGCCTTAGGATTTTTCAGAAAGGAACATCAGAGCCATCTGGAGTTCCAAAAGCATCTTCTGCTGTTGGGAAATTACCTGATGATATTTCTTGGTTGAAATCGTTCATTTTTGACTGAAACTCGTTGCCAAATCCTTCTTCCAAATCAGAAAAACGTGCCAAGTGACCCGTAAATTTCAAACGAATATTGTCCAAGCCTCCATTCCTGTGTTTTGCGACAATAAATTCTCCTTGTCCTTCACACGGTGAATGGTCGTCGTCGTCCCATTCCGTTTGTCCGTAATATTCCGGACGAAAAATAAAAGATACGATATCTGCATCTTGCTCAATAGCCCCGGATTCACGCAAATCGGAAAGTAACGGCCTTTTGGATCCTCCCCTGGTCTCCACAGCACGTGATAATTGAGACAATGCTATAACAGGAATATTCAATTCTTTTGCAAGCGCTTTTAAGTTTCTTGAAATCATCGAAATTTCTTGTTCTCGGTTTCCTCCTGCAGCTCCACCAGCAGTCATCAATTGCAAATAATCAATCACGATAATTTTAATTCCATGCTGCGAAGCCAAACGGCGTGCTTTCGCTCGCAAATCAAAAATAGACAAGGACGGCGTGTCGTCAATAAAAATAGGTGCATCTGTCAAACCTTTAACTTTGACGTTCAATTGCTCCCATTCGTGTGCTTCCAGATTTCCTTTTCTCAATTTTTCTGAAGTCAAACCAGTTTCACTTGAAATCATCCGAGTAATCAACTGAACGGAAGACATTTCTAATGAAAACAACGCAACCGGGTGATTGAAATCAATGGCCATATTTTTTGCCATAGAAATAACAAAAGCAGTTTTTCCCATCCCTGGACGAGCTGCGATGATAATCAGATCAGAAGGTTGCCAACCCGAGGTCAAAGCATCTAGTTTTGTAAACCCTGTTTCCAAACCACTCATTCCCTCTTTGTTTCCAATTTCTTGAATCTTGGAAACAGCTTGCTTTACAAGGTCTTTTGCACTTTCGGAACTCTTTTTTAAATTTCCTTGAGTTACTTCAAAGAGTTTTGATTCCGCATCGTCCAACAAATCAAAAACATCGGATGTTTCATCGTAAGAATTTTCAATAATCTCACTTGAAATAGTAATCAACCTCCGCTGAATGTATTTCTGGATAATGATTCGGGCATGGAATTCAATATGTGCAGAAGAGGCTACTTTTTGCGTCAATCCAATCAGGTAGAAATCCCCTCCTACAAAATCTAATTTGCCTTCTTTTCGCAATTGATTGGAAACTGTTAGTAAATCGGTTGGTTCTGAGTTTTGGAACAAAGTATAAATCGCAGTATACACTTCCTTGTGTGCTTCTTTGTAAAAAGCTTCTGGGTGTAAAATGTCAATGACATCGTCGATTCCTTTTTTATCAATCATCATGGCACCCAAAACAGCTTCTTCTAAATCTACTGCTTGGGGTGGAATTTTTCCTTTCTCTAAATTGATGATTCGACTTTTATCAATTTTCTGCCCCTTAAATGCCTTTGTTTGTTCCATAACAACAAAACTAATTCTAATAATTTAATTTTTCTGTTTTTTCGGAAACATAAATTGTACACATCTTGTTGATAAAACGTTCCTTTTGTTGATAAAAAAAAACACTCCCTGTTGCCTCGTTTCTAAAACCTTATAAATTCTCTATTCTCGTACTATTGAAAGAAACTTTGTAAATTTATAAATTCAATAGAAATAAAATGAAAGATCCTTTGCTCTCTCGTTACCTCACCTACTTTTTGTTTTTACAAATTGTTTGCGTTCAAATTGTATCCAAGCAAACGGATTTGATTGAAAAATACTATGCCCATATTTACTATCCTTTGGTAGCTTCTTTCTTCAGAAAATCCATTGGATGGCTTCCATTTAGTGTTGGAGATTTGTTATACATTTTTTTTGGGGTTATGTTGTTGCGGTTTCTTTATATTGGCATTCGAGACCAGTTTGGTGACCTTCGTAAATATGTCTTATCAATAGGGGCCACTTTGTCTGTTCTTTATTTTTTCTTTTATGCAACCTGGGGACTTCATTATTATCGAAAACCTCTCACTGCACAACTTGGGATAACAAACAACCGTTACAGCGCTGAAAAGCTGGAAAAACATACTGAAAATTTGATCTTTGAGTTGAATAAAATACACCTTGAAATCACAGGGAATCGACTTGAAAAACTAAAAATTCCATACACACGAAAAGAAATTTACAGGCTATCCGTCAAAGCCTACAAAAGCCTTGAAAAACAAATGCCCTTTTTCGTCTACAAGTTTCCATCAATCAAACATTCCATGTTGAGTAAGCCATTGACATATATGGGTTTTTCAGGATATTTCAACCCTTTTACAGGAGAAGCGCAAGTAAATACTAAAATTCCTTTGAGTAGTTATGCGTTTTCAACTTGTCATGAGATGGCACATCAAATTGGGTATGCTGCGGAAAATGAAGCAAATTTCATCGCATATCTAGCTACCACACATAGCAAAGATCACTATTTTCAATACACAGGAAAGCTGACTGCCTTGAAATATCTACTTTCTGAGCTATCCAGAAGCGCGCCACTTTCTTACCAAAACTTAAGGAAAACACTTCACCCTGGGATTTTAGAAGACCTAAAAACATCCCGTGATTTTTGGAGATCTCATCAAAACCCATTGGAGCCTTATTTTAAAAAAATCTATGGAACTTTTTTGAAAGCGAACAAACAAAAAGGCGGTATTCAAACCTACGGTTATATGGTTCAATTGTTACTGAACTATGCCGAAACTGATTTCAAAATCATTGCACCGTTACAACCCTAATTCTCTCCAATGTTTTTACCGAATAAAAACAAGTTCATTACCTAACGACAATTCTTCGCTCAGACCGTATCCTCCGTAGCTAAAACCTTTTAAAGATTCTAGGTCATTGATGTCATTATCCAGAATGTAACGCACCATCATTCCCCTTGCTTTTTTTGCAAAAAAAGAAATAATTTTCAGCTTTCCGTTTTTGTAATCTTTGAATTGAGGCGTTACAATGGTATTCTCAATCAAAACAGGCTTTACGGCTTTGTAGTATTCATTACTTGCCAAGTTGACCAAAATTTCATTTTCTTCCAATTCATCATTCAGTGCTTCGGTAATTTTATCCCCCCAGTATTGATACAAATTTTCGCATTCTTCCACTTTTAATTTGGTCCCCATCTCCAAGCGGTAGGGCTGCATCAAATCTAACGGTTTCAACAAACCGTACAATCCTGATAAAATACGCAGTTTATTTTGAAGCTGACTCGTTTTTTGTTCCGGAAGAGTTTCTATATCTAGACCGAGGTAAACGTCCCCCTTGAAAGCATAGATTGCTTGCTTTGCATTTTTTCTTGAAAAAGGCAAACTCCAATCCTGGTTTCTTTGCCAGTTCAAATCTCCCAATTTGGGGGAAACAGACATCAATTCAGAAATATCTTTTTGAGAAAACGTTTTCAATGTTTGGTTGAGTTTCAATGCTTCCTCTAAAAAAACAGCCTCAGTGCATAGCTCTGTCGGAGCCGCATTTTCAAAATCCAAAGATTTCGCAGGAGATATAAGTATTTTCATATGATCAAATTAAATTCGTTTTGTAGCAACACATTTGTTCTGTTCTGCGCTCGAATGAACGTTAAGACAAATTTTCTTCTTTTGTATGGACTGTATAATTTCTCCATTTTTCCAAAGCCGCACCTAAATCATCGGGAATCTCAGAATTAAAACGCATCATCTCATTGGTTACAGGATGCACAAAACCAAGTGTTTTCGCATGCAAGGCTTGTCTTGGTAGAATTTTAAAAGTATTTTCTACAAATTGCTTGTATTTGGTAAAAGTTGTTCCTTTTAAAACAGCATCACCACCATACCTAGCATCGTTAAAAAGCGTATGTCCAAGGTATTTGAAATGGGCTCTGATTTGATGTGTCCTGCCTGTTTCTAATTGACATTCAACCAAAGTCACATAGCTAAATCTTTCGAGTACCTTGTAATGAGTAACAGCAGGCTTTCCAAAATCGCCTTCGGGAAAAACAGACATTTGCAATCTGTTCTTCAAACTTCTACCAATATGCCCCTCAATGGTTCCTTCATCTTCGGCAAGATTCCCCCACACCAAAGCATGGTATATTCTCTCGGTGGACTTGTCAAAAAACTGCTTTGACAGATGAGTCATGGCATTCTCCGTTTTGGCAACGACCAATAGTCCACTAGTATCTTTGTCTATCCGGTGCACCAAGCCAGGTCGTTCGTTGCTGTTATTGGGCAAATTATCTATATGGTAAATCAATCCATTTACCAACGTTCCAGCATAGTTTCCATGGCCCGGATGCACGACCATTCCGGCAGGTTTGTTGACCACCAACAGAACATCGTCTTCATAGACAATATCCAACGGAATATTTTCAGCAATCAATAAGTTCTCGTGCGGAGGATGCTCCAATACAACGCGAATCACATCTTTTGCCTTTACTTTATAGCTCGATTTCACAGGAACATCGTTTGCCAAAATACTTCCTTTTTTTGCGGCATCTTGTATTTTGTTTCGTGTTGCGTTTTCAATGAAATTCATTAAAAATTTATCCACTCGCAACGGCACCTGCCCATCACTTGCTACAAACTTGTAATGTTCGTACAAATCGTCTTGTTCTATTTCTTCTGAATACTCTGTTACCATTTCTTTTTTTTACGCTGGATTCCCTTATTTCTGTTTGTTTGACGATCTTTTATTGTAAACGATCTATCGTAGCAATGTTACCCATTATTTTCCTTTTCCATCTCCAAGTACCAAATCTACGATTGAGTTCTTAGGCAAGACATCTCCTTTTTTTATCTCAAGACCTTGGTGCACTAGTTTTCGAACCACATCTTTTCCCAGATCTTTAACATAGGTGTAATCTCCGATCACTAACCCCAAGGATTTCAATTGAGCTTCTACTTCGTTTTTTGTTTTTCCATAAAATTCTATGATTGAAATATCTGCGTATTTGGAAGGATTCAGCGTCAAATATATTTTTCTATTTTGTTTTACAAAACTTCCTGACTTTGGATTTTGCTCAATGACAGATTTTTTGGGAAACCTCTTAGTGAAACTTGCCGAATCGATTACTTCATATCTCAAGTCCAATTCTTTGAGCACTGTTTGTACCTTAGAAATTTCCATTCGTGAAAGATTTGGCACCTGAATTTTTTGTTCGTGATTGGTCGTTTCTAAAAGCCAATGATACATAAAAAAAAGGGCCAATACTAGCAGTATTAGTGCGATAACTACTTGTTTTAAAAAGTGTTTGCTAAGCAAGTATTTAATAAGATTCATTTGACTTTCAAGTTTTTCACAAAGATATAAAACGAATGGCTTCTCTTTTCATTTATATTTGATATTTTTGAAAGTAAGAACAAGCACTCTAAAAATGAATAAAAACATCGCAGTCCTAATGGGAGGTTACTCTTCGGAGTTCGACATCTCTATCAAAAGTGGTACCATGGTATCTCATTGTATGGATAAGAACAAATACAAGCCGTATTGTGTTCATATTCTTAAAGACAAATGGGTTGTTCTTGATAAAGAGCAAGAGTTTGCTATAGACAAGCAGGATTTCTCTGTAGAGATCAATGGTCATAAAATCAAATTCGATGCAGTTGTCAATGTCATTCACGGAACCCCTGGAGAAGATGGTAAGATTTTGGCTTATTTGGAATTGTTGGATATTCCGCACAGCTCTGCTCCATTTTATCAAATGGCGCTGACTTTTAACAAGCGAGACTGTTTGAGTGTTGCGAAAAGTCACGGCATTTCTACGGCTACATCGTACTACTTGAATAAGGGGGATTTTATCAATACAGCAGCTATTTTAGACAAAGTTGGATTGCCTTGTTTTGTGAAACCAAACTGTGCTGGCTCAAGTTTTGGTATTTCAAAAGTGCACCACTCCGAAGATCTTTTGCCTGCTTTGGAAATTGCTTTTCATGAAGACGATGAATTGTTGGTCGAGTCGTTTTTAGACGGCACAGAAGTTTCTGTTGGTGTGATTCAATACCAAAACGAGACGGTGGTGCTCCCAATCACAGAAATTGTTTCGGAAAATGACTTTTTTGATTACGAAGCTAAATACCAAGGGAAATCACAAGAAATAACACCTGCTCGCCTTAGCAAGGACCAAGAAGAAAAAGTTTCACAAGCGGCCAAACACTTGTACAATTCTCTAAAAATGCGTGGTTTTTCTAGATCTGAGTTTATTTTTATTGGAGAAGAACCTTACTTTTTAGAAATGAATACAGTACCTGGAATGACGGGAGCTAGTTTGTTACCACAGCAAATACAGATTGCTGGTATCTCACTCCAAGATTTGCTTACCGATACTATTGAAAGAAGTCTCAAACAAGTGTTTTAAAAACATTCAGGTTTAAATTGTGTATCTTTGAGGCGCAATTACAACGTTTATTTGGCATATGAAAAAAGCTGTTTTCCCAGGATCCTTCGACCCCATTACATTGGGACATGTTGATATTATCAAAAGGGCACTGCCTTTATTTGACGAGATTATCATTGCCATTGGAATCAATGCTGACAAAAAATACATGTTTTCTTTAGTGGAGCGCATAGCTTTTCTGACTAAAACGTTTGCTCAGGAACCCAAAATCACTATTGATAGTTATGAGGGACTGACTGTGAACTATTGCAAAAAAATTGATGCCGCTTTTATTTTACGGGGATTGAGGAATCCTGCCGATTTTGAATTTGAAAAAGCCATCGCTGTTACCAACAGAAAACTTTCAGGTATTGAGACTGTGTTTTTATTGACGAGCGCTGAAACAAGCTTTATAAGTTCTAGTATTGTCCGTGATATTATCAGAAACGGTGGAGATGCCTCTACTTTGATGCCCAAGGCAATCCTTTAAACCAAGGTGAATAGGAACAAGGCATAGCCAAAAAAGCGCAGGTATCGAAACAAGCCGAGGTATGCCGCCCATTTGAATGGATACCCTGTAACTCCACAAATCATCATTACAATAGAAAAAGGTACTGGTAACAGCGCTGATAAGACGACAAAGAAGCCTCCCCATTTTTTCAGGTTGTTAAAGAGGTTGCCATATTTTTTCAATGCCCATAGGTGAATCCGAGGAATTTTAATAACGCGCATCCCAATCGCGAAAGAAATCAATCCGCCGATATAAGACAATGTTCCTAAAAAACCAACCAAAAGCCATGCATTTGCATTGCTATACTGACTCAGTTCCTTGGACCAAACAATAAACAGATCGGGAGGAATGATGCCTAAAAAAGATTCTGACAAGACAAATACTGAAAATACTGCCCATGTATCGACGTTTCCAACAATGATCGAGAAAATCTCTTTCAAAGTAATCACAAATGTCTCCATCAAAAAAATCAAGCCAAAAAAGACCGCGAGAACTCCTAACAACTTCAATAAGTTGCTTCCCAAAAACAGGAACAGCCCCGTTCTTTTTAAATATTGATAATAAAGCTTGGAGTATCGATTCACGGATGAGTTGTTAAGAATGAATTCCTTTGGTGAATCTTTCTGGATCCGCTGCTAAATGATAACGAGGATCGTCAATGTCTTCAATAATTACTTTGTGGAATTTGTCATCACGCTTGTAAAGTAATATTTTACATTCTTGACTCAAGTGCTTTAATTTGATGGTTTTTCCTACTTGTTCGTACTTCTCGACAATCGAGGAAATAGCTTCGATAGCAGAATGATCACTGACTCTAGATTCTACAAAATCAATTTCAACATAATCTGGGTCTGTTTTCACTTCAAATTTCTCATTGAATCCTGTTACAGAACCGAAAAATAAGGGGCCCCAAATTTCATAAATTTTAGTACCATCTTCATTCAATCTTTTTCGAGCACGTATTTTCGTAGCATTCTCCCAAGCAAATACGAGCGCAGAAATAATAACCCCTACAAAAACTGCTATTGCCAAATCAAAAAACACGGTAACGGCAGAAACCACTACCAAAACAAGGGCATCAGCAAAAGGAATTTTCTTTAAAATTCGAAAACTTGACCAAGCAAAGGTCTCAATAACCATCATAAACATCACTCCTACTAAGGCGGCAATAGGTACTTGTTCGATGTACTTGTCTGTAAACAAAATAAAAGTCAATAAGGTCAGCGCCATCATAATTCCTGAGAGTCTTCCTCTCCCTCCTGCATTGATATTGATTACTGTTTGACCAATCATTCCGCAACCTCCAGTACCACCGAACAAACCACTCACAATATTTCCTGCCCCCTGGGCAATACACTCACGGTTTCCATTTCCTCTGGTTTCTGTCAAGTCATCTACGAGATTCATGGTCATTAGAGATTCTATAAGACCTACAGAGGCGGCTAAAAAAGCATAGGGAAGTATGAATTTCAAGGTGTCAAAATTGAACGGCAAATTGTGCCAAAGTTCACGATTCGGTGTTGGAAATTCTCCTTTCAATCCTTCTCCTCCACCCTCAACAATATAGGAACCAACGGTACTCACGTCAAAGTTTCCAAAAACAACCACAGCAGTTGTTGCCAATATTGCAGTCAATGCCGCAGGAATCTTTGTGGTAATTTTTGGCAACAACCAAATAATCAACATCGTAAATACTACCAAACCTAGCATGGTGTACAATTCAACACCTTCCATCGGTATGTTCGTATATTTCTTCACTCCGTCAGCTGCGATGGACATCTCCTTGTGTGAAAACATTCTCACTTGGGCCATAAAAATAACAATCGCTAAACCGTTGACAAATCCCATCATTACTGGGTGTGGAATCAAACGAACCAAACGACCTAATTTGAATACCCCAGCAGTAACTTGTATGATTCCCATGAGAACAACTGTCGCTAACAAATAAAAGTAGCCCATATTTTCAATTGGAATATCGAACAACATTCCTTTGGAATGTCCCTCTGAAATCATGTGAACAAAAATAACTGCTACGGCCCCAGCAGCTCCAGAAATCAAACCAGGTCTTCCTCCAAAAATAGCAGTAATCAAACCAATAATAAACGCTCCAGACAGCGCTACCAAAGGGTCTATTTGCGCTACAAATGCAAATGCCACTACTTCTGGAATCATTGCAAGAGATACCGTAATACCGGCTAAAATATCGTCTTTTGGATTTTGAACTACTTTTCTTATAAATTCAGTCATTGCTCGTTATTTTGAATCAAAGTGCAAAAGTACAGCTATTATTTGCATCTACAAGTTGCTTTTTCTGAAGATTTTCTTAAAACAATGACTTGATATTCCCATAAGTGTCTTGAAGTATTGGAGAAATCTCACTAGTGTCAAAAAACTGAACAGCAGTAATGCCCTCTTCCAACTGGGGTTTCAAATCCCCTGAAAATGTTGTGCGCATCAAAAACCAATAAGTAACTTTCAAGCAAAGTGTTCCTTTTTTATCATAATACATGTGAAAAGTTGTTTCTAATTCTTTTTCAATGAGCAAATGAGTAACCCCACATTCCTCTTCAACTTCTCTTTTCGCAGCACTTCTTTTGTCTTCTCCTTTTTCTATATGGCCTTTGGGCAGGTCCCATTTGTCAAAACGGTAGATGAAGAGTATTTTATTATGGTCATCCAAAACCTTGCCCCCTGCTGCTTCAAGAACCACAAATTTTTTTTGAAAGGCATTCCAATCGTTTGTCAAATTTTTTGAAATGAGCTGCACTCCTTTTACACTTGGATTTTTAAGCTCTAAAAAAACTTGCTCTAGATTGAAATCTAAAAAATCAAAAAACACAAAATTATTTTCAATCTGTCGGGAATCTGTGACAAAAATTGGTTTGTCATTCACAAAAACTTTATACATTTGTAACATGATTTTGAACAAAGATACTGCAAATGCAACTGCGAAATCACTTTTAGAAATAAAAGCGATCAAATTGTCACCGAACAATCCTTTCACTTGGGCTTCTGGGTGGAAATCACCTATTTATTGCGACAATAGAATTACGTTGTCCTACCCTAAAATCCGAAATTTTTTGAAGGAGACAATGGCAAAAACAATTCTTGAAAAGCATGGCAAACCGGATGTGATTGCCGGTGTTGCTACAGGAGCTATTGCAATTGGAGTATTGGTAGCACAAGAACTAGGTGTTCCTTTTGTATATGTGCGTCCAGAAGCCAAAAAACACGGGCGTCAAAATCAAGTAGAAGGTTTTTTAGAAAAGGGATCGAACGTCGTGGTGGTGGAAGATTTGATCAGCACGGGAAAAAGTAGTTTGCATGCTGTAGAAGCCCTTCACAAAGCTGAGGTAACTGTAAAAGGAATGCTTGCAATCTTTACTTATGGTTTTGGAATTTCAGAAGAAAACTTTAAAAAAGCTGCGGTAGAATTGACGACTTTGAGTAGTTATGAACAACTGTTAGAACAGGCATTGACCGATAAGTATATCAGTGAAAACGAATTGGACACTTTGAATTCTTGGCGAAAGGATCCAAGTACATGGAAACAATAAACTATGGAGATACTAGGAACAAAAACGACTGTTAAAAAATCATCCGAAGATCTTTTTAATTTCCTTCTTCAATTGAGAAATTACGAGCAATTGATGCCAGAAAGCACAGAAAAATTTGAGATTGACGGGGAATCTTTTGTGTTTGGACTCAAAGGAATGCCCGAGATTCGCCTTGTTATAAAAGAAAAACTGGAGAATACATTGATTGTACTAGGCGCAGCAAGTAGTAAAATGCCTTTTACATTACAAATTCCAATCGAACGTATTTCCGATAATCTTTCAGAGGTAACACTTAAATTTTCAGGGGAATTCAACCCAATGGTCCGTATGATGGTAAAAAAGCCATTGACCAATTTTATAGAAGCTTTGACTGGAAACTTAGAGAAAATTTAATTTAAAAATTGAATTTCTTTTATTTCAAATTCCTTTATTTCCTGATTCTCTAGAGCCAATTGTAATTGCCCTGTTTCCGAAACACCTACTATTTTCGCCAGAAAAGGGAGACTATCAGCCGTTTTAAACATACTTGGCACACTCTTTTTGTACAACACCTCAAGGTAATTATTTTTTATATTATTAAAATATTGTGGCACACAATGGCTGATCTCTTTTTGAATACTTGTTATAAGTTCCGTCAACAAGACATCTAAATCAAATTCTTTTTTTAAAACACTTTTCAAAGATGTTGGATTTTTTAAGCTCTTTGGAAACGTGGTTTGATTCACATTCAAACCTATTCCCACTACAGAGTGCTTTACAAAGTTTCCTTTGAAAGTATTTTCGATTAAAATCCCTGCAATTTTTTTATTCCCTGACAAAATGTCGTTCGGCCACTTGACTTTTAGTTTTGGAATGTTTTTTCCTTTCAAACATTCATAAACCCCCAAAGAGATCGCGTGGCTCAGATAAGGCAAATGCTCAATAGACAAAGATTCATGTGTGACAAACACACTAAAAACGAGGTTTTTACCTGGTTCTGAAACCCATGTACTATCGTGTTGCCCCCTGCCGGAATACTGATCTCTTGCCCAGACAACCGTGTAGTTTTTAAGTACTGAATTTAAGGCCATTTCTTTCAAAAAAGAATTGGTTGAATGAATGGCATCAAGTTTGAATATATGCATTTGAAAAAAGGATAGAAATGATGTTTGTGAATTGTAAATTAATGACAAAAAATTCAATAACTTTGCTACTAAATTAAAAAAAAATTAATGTCCAAAAAAAACAGAAGTACAGATGAATTGATATCTGTCATTTTCAAAGGTATTGACGATGTAAAAGGCGAAGATGTTCAGTTACTCGATTTAAGAAACATTGACAACACTGTTTGTGATTATTTCATCGTCTGTTCTGGGAATTCTAATACGCAAGTGAAAGCGATTTCAGGAGCCGTACAAAAGGTTGTTGGAAAAGAAGCCCAAGAAAAAGCATGGCATGTGGAAGGTGAAACAAACGCGGAATGGGTACTTATTGACTACGTGAATGTGGTGGTACATGTGTTTCAAAAGCAAATTAGAGAATTTTACGATATCGAGGGTTTGTGGGGAGATGCAAACATTACTAAAATTTCTTCTTAACCACTAAATAAACGGCTTATTACATGGCGACAAATAAGAAAAATCAAAATAAAAAAAGTCTCAAAGAGTCAAGTTTCAAACCGAAATTTAATTTCTATTGGATATATGGAGGACTATTTGTCTTGTTACTTTTTTATCAGTTCTACAATGGAGGTGAACTCCAGAACAAAGAAATTACTCAAAACAAATTTGAATCCATTCTACAGAGCAATGACATTGACAAAATTGTGATTGTAAATAGAAGTGTTGCGCAGCTTTATTTGAAAGAAGAAGCCATGTCAAAAGAAACTTATAAAAAGTACAAAAGCCAACCGAGTTTATTTCAAGGAAAAGTCCCTGCCTTTGAATACAAATTTGGAGATCTTCAAAACTTTGAGAAAAAGTTGGAGCAACAAAAAAGAGATTTTGGACTCGAATTTGACAAAGCGAACAAAGAACAAACCGATTTTTTTGACACAATCTTATCTTACCTTCCATTTATCTTTTTAATTGGCTTGTGGATCTTTTTTATGAGACGCATGTCAGGTGGCGGAGCTAGTGGCGGCGGTGGCGGTCAAATTTTCAATATTGGGAAATCAAAAGCCAAATTATTTGACCAAGATCAAAAGGTAAAAGTAACTTTCAAAGATGTTGCTGGTTTACAAGGAGCCAAAGAAGAAGTGCAAGAAATTGTTGACTTCCTAAAAACCCCTGAAAAATATACCTCTTTAGGGGGTAAGATTCCAAAAGGAGCGCTGCTAGTGGGATCTCCTGGTACAGGGAAAACCTTGTTGGCAAAGGCAGTTGCTGGAGAAGCAGGTGTTCCGTTCTTCTCTTTGTCCGGCTCCGACTTTGTAGAGATGTTTGTGGGTGTGGGTGCTTCGCGTGTTCGTGACCTGTTCAAACAGGCGCAACAAAAATCGCCTTCTATTATTTTTATTGATGAGATTGACGCTATTGGTCGTGCACGTGGAAAGAGTAATATGACTGGTGGTAACGACGAAAGAGAAAATACTTTGAACCAGTTATTGACTGAAATGGATGGTTTTGGCACGGACACCAATGTAATTGTATTGGCTGCAACCAACCGTGCAGATGTTCTCGACAAAGCTTTGATGCGAGCGGGTCGTTTTGACAGACAAATTTTTGTGGATTTGCCTGACTTGAATGAGCGCAAAGCGATTTTCAATGTACATATGAAACCTTTAAAATTGGGAAGTGATGTAAATGCCGAATTTCTCTCTCAACAGACACCTGGATTTTCTGGTGCTGATATCGCCAATCTTTGTAACGAATCCGCTTTGATTGCCGCTCGAAAAGGGAATAATGAAATTCATAACCAAGACTTTCTGGATGCCGTAGATCGCATTGTTGGTGGATTGGAGAAGAAAAATAAGATCATCTCTGTCAAAGAAAAAAAGACCATTGCTTATCATGAGGCAGGACATGCCACAGCCAGTTGGATGTTGGAATACGCTGCGCCACTTGTCAAAGTAACCATTGTACCTCGAGGCCAATCTTTGGGAGCTGCTTGGTATTTACCAGAAGAAAGAATGATTGTTCAAACCGAGCAAATGCTCGACGAAATGTGTGCAACATTGGCCGGTAGAGCAGCAGAAAAAATAATGTTTGATAAGATTTCTACGGGTGCTTTGAATGACTTAGAAAAAGTCACACGCCAAGCAAAAGCAATTGTTAGTATTTATGGTTTGAACGAAAAAATAGGAAACATCACCTATTACGATTCTTCAGGACAAAGTGAATACAGCTTTTCAAAACCGTATAGTGAACAAACAGCCAAAATAATTGATGAAGAGATTTCTCAGATTATTGAAACACAATACCAAAGAGCAATTTCTATCCTTACAGAAAACAAAGACAAACTGATCAAGTTGGCGGAATTACTGCTTGAAAAAGAGGTTATTTTTAAAGATGATTTGATAACAATTTTTGGAAACAGACCTTTTGAGGAAGTGGAAACCAGCATTTCAAAAGAAAACGACCAATCAGAAACTATCGAGAATTCTGCTAAAGAAGATAACGAACAGAAAGAAATTAAAATCGAATCATAAATATTTGAAATAGTAGTAACTACAAATGAGTATTTTTAAGAAAATATTTAAGAAAAGTGAGGAATCCTCCAAGGATAATGAAATAAAAAAACAAGAAGTAACACTTTCCTTAGATGATTTGTTTGTTCATAATTTCATAAACAAAGGTGGAAAATTTCTGTATTCTACAAAACTAGAAGAAGTAACTTCTAATTTGATTGAAATTCTAGATGAAAACAACTGGACCAATATTACTTGTCTTGATGAAAATAGTTTGTCTTATTTCCTCGACCGTTTGTCTATCGAAATTAACAGCAACACAAGTCTTAAGACACCTGTTTTTTCGACTTGTGAACATTTGATTTCTGATATAGGAAGTATTCTTTTTTCGTCCAACCAGTTGAAAGGAATGAAATTGAGTAATCTTTCAGAGGATTTTATTGTGTTTGCTAGAACAAGTCAATTTGTAAAAAATATGGGGGAAGGATTGACAGGAATCAAAAGTAATTTCAAAAAAAATATCCCGACAAATATTTGTGCAATCAAAAACTTCACGAAAGAAAATGATGAAGAAAACTACTTGTCAGCAGACAACAGTAACACAAAAAACTTATATTTACTCCTTCTTGAAGACTTATAGATTATGAACAATATGTTTACTAGGGCTATCGCAGGCTTTGTATTTGTTGGCTTGCTTCTTTTTTCAATTCTATACAGCTCAAATAGTTTTATTTTTGCATTCTTTTGCTTCATGCTGATTGCTGTTTTTGAAATGTCTAAAATGCTCGGTTTGAATAAAAAGGGAGTTTACATTACAGCTTCGCTCCTGTATGCGATGAGCTCCGAATTTTTCGGTTTATTTTACAGGACATTCTTGGAATCTGCAGTGGTTCTTTCTTTGCTGTTTTTGTTCCTACAAGAGCTGTTTTCTAAAAAACAAAATGCTATTCATGAATTGGGTCATGTATTTTTAGTTCTTGTATACACTTGTATCCCTTTTCTATTCATTGTACAAATTCCTTTTGTAACGGGTAACTACGAAAGCAGCCTTGTTGTCGGTTTATTTCTACTTATTTGGTCCAACGATAGCTTTGCTTATTTGACAGGAATTACACTTGGCAAGAACAAGCTATACGAACGTATTTCACCAAAAAAAACAATTGAAGGTTTTATAGGTGGTACCCTTGCTACGTTAGGAATTGCCTATCTCATTACTTTTTATTTTCCTGTAGTATCCAATGTCGAATGGATAGGAATGGCAATTATTGTGAGTGTTTTTGGAGTATTAGGTGATCTAATTGCTTCACTATTTAAAAGAATTACGGGAGTAAAAGATACTGGAAACATCATTCCAGGACACGGAGGAATTATTGATCGCTTGGACAGCATTATTTTTGTAGCGCCAATCGTTTTTATTTATTTAAAAATTATAAATATATATGTTTCATAAAGAAGGATTTAAGATTATTGGCACCACGCTTTTCATCACAACACTCGGATTATTTGCTACAGACAAATACATCTCAAATACATTTTTACAAATTGCGGTTTATGCAGTACTCCTGTTTTTTATCCTTATTGTGCTACAGTTCTTCAGAAATCCAAAACGAAACACTCAGCTCAGTGATGCCCATGTTGTATCACCGGTAGACGGGAAAGTAGTGGTTATTGAAGAAGTGTACGAAAAGGAATATTTTAAAGACAAAAGACTCCAAGTATCTATTTTTATGTCACCCATCAATGTACACGTAACGCGATACGCATTGGGAGGCAAAATAAATTTCAGCAAATACCACCCAGGAAAGTTTCTAGTTGCGTGGCATCCCAAATCTTCTGAAGAAAACGAACGAACGACTGTGGTCATTGAAAATAAATCTTTTGGTGAAATCTTATACCGTCAGATTGCAGGTGCTTTGGCCAAACGAATCGTAAATTATGCAAAGGAAGGAATGATCGTCAAGCAAGGTGCTGATGCAGGATTCATAAAGTTTGGTTCGAGAGTAGATTTATTTTTACCTTTGAACAGTAAAATTAATGTTACTTTAAATCAAAAAGTAAAAGGTGCACAAGATATTATTGCTTCCTTAAAATAAAGAATTTAAATGGATTCAAAGTTAGACCAAGACTTTAAAAAAGCATTCTCGATAGCTTCAAAGATGGAGGAAAAATTGCCACAAGATGTCATGCTGCAGTTTTACGCCTATTACAAGCAGGCCACTGCTGGAGATAATTTCTCATTCAATGCCAATTTCGGGGTACGCAATGCTTTTAAATTCAACGCCTGGATGCAATTGAAAGGAATTTCAACAGAAGAGGCTAAAATCAAATATATTGCGCTTGTAGATACCTATTGCAAATAGTCCATGAAAATTCGTTTTTTCAAGGATTGATATATTTCAAAATACGAATATCTAAATATTTTTTTTTATGAAGACTATAATCCATTCCATTTTACTCACTGTATTCATCGTAGCAGTAACCTCTTGCAAAAACGATGTAAAGAAGAAAGAAAAAGAAAGTTCTAATACAGGGTATACAATTGACACGAATAGAACTGCCATCAATTGGACGGCTTATAAAACAACCGACAAAGTTGCCGTAGCAGGAAAATTCACTTTTTTTAATATCACCAACAATCATTCTGGAAATACTATTTCTGAAGCTTTGGATGGAGCAGAATTTTCAATCCCAGTGACCAGTGTTTTTTCAAACAATTCAAGTAGAGACTATAAAATTAAAAACGTCTTCTTCGGGGTTATGAAGAATACGGAACTTATTTCAGGAAAAATTCAACTCAATGATGCAACATCTGGACTGGTTATGCTTACTATGAATGACACCACAAAAGAGTTGCCTTTTTCATACGTACTTTCCGATCAACATATCGAAATGAGTACTGTTATGAAAATTAGTGATTGGGCGCTCCCTGCACTTGAATCAATTCACAAGGCTTGTGAATTGCTACACACCGGACCCGATGGTATTAGCAAGACATGGGACGAGGCCGCGATTGACATCGATGTGTATTTTAAAAAATAAACAACAACTACTGGGCTTCTTTTTTAAGAAGCCTTTTTTCTTCAAAAAAGTGTAACAGTATCAAATTCAGAAAAATCAATGAAAAAGCATAGCCGAAATCTTCGATAGGAATTGTAAACACACGAATTCCTAAATTTTCCGTATCGTTGTACCACACAACCTCACTTTCAATCATACTTCCAGTAAGCACACCATTTACGATTAAAAAAGGGATTACAATAAGACAAAAAATCGGATAAAATCTTTTGAGAACTAAAGGAAACTTAAAATATCCCAAAATAAGCACCCCTGCCAAAGTACAAAAATTCACAAAAGTATACCATTTGTCAGCATTCATAACGACGAGCAAGCAAGCCATAGCAGCGAAGAAAAAGGTAATCCCATCAAACAGTTTATTGGAATAATTCAAAGCCGGATTTAAAACAAGAAACGCGTCATACGAAAACACGCAGGCATAGGGTACACAAATAAAAAACAACCACTCTTCAATCGGCAGATTTACAACCGAAATACCTACTAAATAATCGGGATTGAAACCCCAACATCCCATCTTAGTAAACCAAACATCCCAAACAATAAAAAAAGCACCTGTAATTCCAATAGAGAAAAATAAGGATTTCCATTTTTTATAAAACTTCAAACGGGGATGAAAGCTCGCAATGAATGGTATAGAAATCGTTCCTAAATCTAGGAGCATGTACAGGTAATTCATTCCAGTTTCTATTTCGATTGCTTGTAATATTTGTAAGGAAATAGCAACATACCAAAACATTCGCCGTCCTTTTTTCCTCGATGTTTGTGATGAATTTTATGCGCCCTTCTCAAGGCTTTTCCATACATAGAAGTCGCAGTTCTAAACAATCGAAATCTTTGGTGAATAAAGATGTCATGCACCAAAAAATAAGTCAAACCATATGTAAAAATCCCCAAACCTATAGCCAATCCAAATTGAAAAATTTTCAAATTCCACAACAACACAAAAGTCATACTAATAACGGCATAAAAGATAAAAAACACATCATTTCTTTCAAACCATGAATCGTGATTCTTATGGTGGTGATCTTTGTGTAAAGACCATAGAAAACCGTGCATCACATATTTATGTGTAAACCATGCCATAAATTCCATGACGCCAAAAGCAGTTAAAAAAACGAGTATATGAATTCCTATCATCGTTACAGTAAGTTTAATTGATATTTTACATAGCTTCTTGTCAAAAGCTCAATTTTTTTCGAGTTGGAAATTCGAATTCGAGTTGATTTTATTTCTGGAGCGGGCGTGTTTTTTATTTTCACCAAAAGTTGTTTGTAATATCTGTACGCAGTAAAAACCCCTAATTTTCCCTCGATAGGCAATTTTTGAATACCGATATATCCCTCTCTAAAATCATTTTCTATTTCTTCGATAATTTTATTTTTTGAAAATTCATCCAAGGATTCCAAGTCCGTATTCGGGAAATAACTTCTGTCAAGATTTTCAAAATCTTCCTTTAAATCTCGCAAGAAATTTACTTTTTGAAAAGCAGAACCTAACTTCATCGCTGCACCTTTCAACTCGTTGTATTTCTTTTTATCCCCCTTTACAAGAACTTGAAGACACATCAAACCAACCACATCTGCAGAACCATAAATATAATCTTCGTACTCTTTTTGGGTTGTATATTCTTTTTTGGTCAAATCTTGATGCATACTTTTCATAAACGCCTCAATACTCTCTCTGCTAATATCATAACGATGTACCGTTTCTTGAAATGCATTTAAAATAGGATTCAAACTCAATTTATTGACCAACGCATCCGATAATTGTTTTTCAAAATCTTGAAATAAAAACTCCTTGTCATAATCGTGAAAAGAATCTACGATTTCGTCTGCAAATCTTACAAACCCATAAATATTATAGATGTCTTGACGAATGGATTTTCCTAACATTTTCGTTGCCAACGAAAAAGAAGTACTGTACTCATTGGTCACCAATTTTGACGCCTTGTGAGACACCGTATCAAAAATAGCTTTCATATCGTAGGGGTTTTAAATATTTTATTCTATCAAATCAGCAACTAATTTTCCAGATATCAATGATGGAGGAACTCCAGGCCCAGGCACCGTTAACTGCCCTGTAAAATAGAGTCCTTCTACTTTTTTACTTTTTAATTTAGGTCGAAGAAAAGCGGTTTGCAACAATGTATTGGCCATTCCATACGCATTTCCTTTGTAAGAATTGTATCGATCTTTAAAATCATTTACACAAAAACTTTCTTTGAAAAGCACAGCATTACTCACTTGTTGTTTCGTCAATATTTCGAAACGATCTATAATCCTTTTGAAATAATCTTCTCTCAATGCCTCAGAATCTTCGAGGTCTGGAGCTAAAGGTACAAGAAAAAATCCAGCTTCTTTCCCTTCTGGCGCAAAAGTTGTGTCAGTAATACTTGGAAAATTCGCATAAAACAATGGATCTTTAGGCCATTTTGGATCGTCGTAAATAGCTTCCGAGTGTGCTTCAAAATCTACATCGAAGAAAAGTGTATGGTGTTGGACGTTTTTTATTTTTTTATCAAATCCCACATAAAACAACAAAGACGATGGCGCAAAAACTTTTTTGTCCCAATAAGACTCCGAATACTGTCGGTAGGCCTTTGGCAAAAGAGTTTCCGTATGATGATAGTCAGCACCAGAAAGCACGATATCAGCCTTCATAAAACTACCATTTACTTGCACTCCTTTTGCCTTTCCATTTTCTACAACTATTTCGTCTACAGCAGCATTGGTCTTGAACTCCACTCCTAACGAGGACGCCAATTCAATCATCGCATTGACAACACTGTACATCCCTCCTTTTGGGTGCCAAGTTCCCAATCCAAAATCAGCATAATTCATAAAGCTATAAAATGAAGGCGTTTTGGACGGTTTCGCTCCCAAGAAAAGAACTGGAAATTCTAATATTGCAATCAGTCTTGGGTTTTTAAATGCGCTTCGCACATCTTTCGAGATGGTACTAAAAAACTGATGAAGATTGGCAGCTGTTTTTAAAGACACAAGTTCCAAAGGTGAAACCCCCGGGTTGTAAACAAGATCGTCAATGGCTATTTCATAATTTTTCCGTGCGCGGCTCACAAATTTTTGTAATTTTTTAGAACTACCCACTTCTTCCTTTTCAAAAGCAATATAGATTTTCGCTAGCGTGTCTTCTACAGTGAAAAAATCATTTTCGCCGAAATAAACACTGTAAGCTGGGCTCAATTTTTCCAAATGATAATAGTCTGATGGCTTTTTTCCAAAATCAGCGAAAAACTTTTCAAAAACCCCAGGCATCCAATACCAAGAAGGCCCCATATCAAAAGTAAAGCCATCTCTTCTATATTGCGAGGCCCTACCCCCGATATTTTCGTTTTTTTCTAAAACTGTTACACGATTACCTTCTTTTGCCAAATAGCAGGCTGCAGACAACGAAGAAAATCCTGCACCAATAATAATTGTATTTTTTGAACTCATGTGTTTTTTTTTATGCCGCGTGTATTTTTTCTAATACTTCCGTAACCGATTTAAAAATCGAGATGGACGGAACAGATTTCATTTTATCAATCCCAACCGTATTGTTTCCTAACATCCATAACTCTGAATTCGACTCTTTGATAATCCTATCGTAGATTTCTTCTGTGTATTCATCGATATCTGCCATGCTTGGAGCCACTGTGCAATAGGCGATAAACATTGTTTTATGTACATTATCTCGGAACAACTCCAAACTCGAAATAGGCAAACATTGCCCTAGGTTAATCACCCGATAACCAGCACATAACAATTCATAATTTAAATAAAGCATGCCTAAATCATGGATCTCATGATCGGGTAAAAACAACACAAAGGTCTCCTCTTTCGTGATCTCATTCATTTGGTTTTTTTCCAATTGAACTTGAATCTTTTGCTTGATCAAGGCAGTAATAAAATGCTCATGCGAAGGATAAATCGAATCTATTTGCCAAAGTAAGCCTATTTCATTCAGAAAAGGAATAAAATAATTAACAAAAACATCTTTAAAATTCGTTTTTTGTAGAATCTCTTGGTAGGTTTTCTCAAAAAGGACCGTGTCAAACTGCATCATTGCAAGCTTAAGGCTGTTTAATACACGACTTTTTACTTGCTTTTCAGAGATAAGACTCGAACAAGTCTTTTTCATTTCTTCCTCGGAGAGCTTGGCAATTTTAGAAATTTTAAAACGATTGTTATACAACAAAGAGATGTTCAATAATTTTTGCAAACTTTCGTGTGAATAATACCGAATATTTGTGTCGGTTCTCTCGGGTGTCAATAAATTGTAACGTTTCTCCCAAATCCGAATGGTATGGGCCTTTACACCCGAAAAATTTTCCAAATCTTTGATTCGAAAATTCTCTTTGATATAATGTCTCATTTTCTATGCATAATTTAACAATCCATGTTTGAATGTCTCTAAACACCGTTTTCTGGCCTGCTTGTGTTCTACCATAGGCGTGTATGTAAAATCTTGAAATTCTGGAACCCATTTTTTTACGTAGGTGAAATCTTTGTCAAATTTCTTCAATTGCTCAGAAGGGTTGAACACTCTAAAATAAGGAGCTGAATCGCATCCCGTTCCAGCAACCCATTGCCAATTACCCACATTGAGCGCCATGTCATAATCGAGTAGCTTTTCGGCAAAATAAGCTTCGCCCCATTTCCAATCAATGAGCAAATGTTTGCATAAAAAACTTGCGGTAATCATCCGAACACGATTGTGCATGAATCCTGTGCTATTCAATTCTCTCATTCCTGCGTCTACCATCGGATAACCTGTCTCACCTCGACACCACTTTTCAAATTCAGACAAATTGTTTCTCCAAGCAATTCCGTTGTATTTCTCTTTGAAATTTTGAGTAACTGAGAAGGGAAAGTGCCATAAAACCTGTGTAAAAAATTCACGCCAAATCAACTCTTTTAAAAAAGTTATGTCAGGACTTTTCATCGCTTCTCGAATACAAGAACGTACGCTCAAAGTCCCATACCTTAAATGATTGCTTATTTTAGAAGTACCTTCAATACCAGGGAAATTCCTAGTATCCGTATAATTGTCAATTGTTTTTTTTGAGAGATCATAAGACCATACATTTACTTTCGAAGAAAATACCATTTTGGACTCTGAAGAGGAAAAGTAAAATTTATTTTGGACAAATTTAATAGCGTTCAAAGTGCATTCAAAAAAAGGCACATCCATATTTTGCAACCTCTCTAACCATTTTTTCGAATACGGCGTGTAAATTTTATAAGGCAAACCGTCTGATTTGACAATCTCGTCTCGCTCGAAAAGAACCTGGTCTTTGAACGTACGGAACTGTATTTTTTGTGACATCAAAAAATCAGAAAACACTTGATCTCGTTTTATCAAATTGGGCTCGTACTCTCGATTGACATAAACAGCATGCACCTTATAGTATTTCAACATTTCTTTAAAAACCTCGACGACATTACCCTCTGCAACAGAAAGTGCAGCACCTAAATTTTCTAACTCTAGTTGTATCTTTTGCAACTGTGCATTGATAAAGATAGTCTTCACGTCATCTTCAGAAAAAAATGGAGGCACATTCTCGTCAAATATGTAAATAGGCAAAACCTTTCTCCCAGATCGCAAAGCTTCAGACAAAGCTGCATTGTCTTGCAAACGCAAATCTCTTCGAAACCAAAAAACAACTATTTCATCCTTCATAACGGCCAAACTTTTGTTCTAACATCTTTTTTCTATGGGTAAAAATTGCTTTCAATTTAGGAGCTACTAAAATTGGGTGAAAAATTTTACCCAAGAGCCCTAATGGCAATTTATAAGTGATGACATCTTCCATCAAAACTCCACCAGGAATTTGAGTGATGAAATGTGCATGCTTCCAAAATTTATAGGGCCCAAACCTTTGCTCATCGATAAAATAATCCTGAAACTTCAGATTTGTTATTTCTGAAACCCAAAACAACTTCAACCCCAATAAAGGACGCACAGCATACTGTAAAATAGACCCTTCATATACGGGTTTTTTATCCCCTGAAATCATATCGAAACCCATATTATCTGGCGTGATTTCTTTCAAATTTTTGGGGTTTGATAAAAACGCCCACGCTTCTTCTTTTGAAAGTGGGATTTTTTGTTTTGCGGACAATATATGGAGTACTCCTTTTGTTTTGATTTCTAGCATTGGGATGGATGTTTCCCACAAATATACATATTTTGTTTAACTATTTAAATCTAACAATGAACAAAATTACAAATCAAAACAAACGAATAAAATAAATTGCCCTATCGGAATCGATTCTACCCAAAAAGATGCGAAATAAGGAGCTTGCTTTTCACGCGAAAACAAAAGAGCAACCATTAAAAAAAAGAGCCCAGACAACAACACAAAAGAGTGAGAATTCTCAAATAAGACAGAAGACATTAACAACATACATACCAACAATACAATTCCTGTTTTTTTTGTTCGTTCGATTCCCATGATCTGCGGAATAGTTTTCATCTCTTGAATGTCGTGCGTAATATCTCGTATGTCAAAAGGCAATGTCCAAACAAACACAAACAGAAATTGATAGAGAAAGAAAAACCACACAATACGATCCAAAACGACACCACTGTTTACGAGAGGGAAAATTACCGATACCCCTGACCAAGCAAGTCCGATACTAAAAATCTTAACAAAAGGAAGATTCCGCAGCGTTCGGTTCGAAATTCCATAAGGAAATACGGGCGCCATATACGACACCACGATCAAAAAAAAAGGTAACAATACCAACAAAGCACTTGTTTTCATGAAGAAACTCATATACAAAACTCCCAAAAAACTGATACACATCAAAATCCACACTTTCATTTTATTCCCTTCAAACCAATCCGATAAATCCTGCTTCAAAGCAGAACTTTTATATTTTAAAAAACGAATGGTATTGTATGACAAAAGCGTCGAAAAACCAACAAAAATAGAAACCTCTAAAACAGTTATTTTAAAAACAACCCCCGTAATAAAAACCATACAAGAAGCTGCAAAAGCCACATGAATATTGGCATTTACATAGAAAGCTCCTATTTTTTTCAGAAAAGACATATTGCAAAAATAAGGCAATAATAAATATCTAAAAATCCGAATTGTTCATAACCTCTTTAATCCGGTTGATAATTTTCAAATTTCATCCTGAATACTCCTAAGTTTTATAATTAATTTTGTCATTTTTACAACACAAACCCCTGTTCTAATGAAAACAGATTCTTTTGAATTAAGACA
>ERZ1048068.92-NODE-92-length-90520-cov-7.967844_pt1 | contig 90520 bp, 85 predicted proteins | sample MGYA00383098_ERZ1048068 | MGnify/ENA primary metagenome ERZ1048068 (study PRJEB29581, sample SAMEA5548368) | metagenome | biome: marine; feature: coastal; material: water | depth 1 m | study: Short-term variability in the microbial, nano- and picoplankton dynamics...
CTCTACGTGGTAACCAGAAATCTTCAAGCATACTCATATGCTTACGGTCATCTTTGAGTTGACCAGTACTCGCATCATAGACTAACTTATTGCGATACTTCGCCATGATGTCTTTCATGTATTCGTTTGCCTTACCACGTGGCATGTTACCCACGTCTATGTAGAAGATTCTGCGTTCGGGTGCACGTGCAAGACGATAAATTACAAGACTATCTTCCATCATACGCAACTGGTTGATGGGTTTTAGTGACTTATGTAGGTGTGACAAGATCTTCTTTCTAGACTCGTCCAGTACACCAGATGTCACATAACTGACAGCGTCCGTAGATAGTTTGACAGATGAGTTGGTTTGGCCGGGTTTCTCATCATAGACGTAAAACTCTTCTACCCTATCAACTATCTTAACATTGGTCTTTTGATCTTTCTTATACTTGATTTCTTTTACTTTGCGAACCCGTGCAGCATCGATGTGACGGATCTCTTGTATACCTGCTTTTAGGTTAGAGTCGTTAACGAGTAGGTGATGTACACATCGTCCGTCAACGTACCACGATCTGAAAATGTCGTGACCTAGGTCGTTGAAGTTCAACATACTAATTACTTTGTCAAACTCCAATCGAATGGTGTCTTTGATTTTATCGTTTGCTTCGATATCATCTAGTGAAATCTTTACTGAGGATTCCAACTCAGAGGCAGTAATCGCTTCATTGACAATCTCTTCGATCGCCATATCAACTTCAGGGTGTTGTGAAACACCACGGTAACGCATGATTAACTGGTGGTTATCTTTTGCTTGATCCCCGTCCATGTTAATGTACTGTCCATAGTAACCAGCTGCGGAAGTCACATAACCTGCGCCGTCTGGATCCGTTGGAGTTACTGGGGACTGAAGTTTCTGTTGACCAGTGGGTGCCGAAGAACCCTTACCTGCTCTCTTGATTTCAAATCCAAATAACTTTAATACACTGCCGCTTTCTTCTGCCATACGTACTCTCTTATAAAATAATAGGGAGCCCTTTGGACTCCCCACTATTTAGTCTTGCATTAAGATGTTGTATTTGATTCCCAATACTGGTAAGCAAATGTTACATCAAATGTTTCGATCTCACCTTTTGTATCATAACTCAAATTAATTGCACCGACAGTCTCGGGGAATGCACCGCGAATGTCAACACGTTTGATGACAGACTCATCACGATCGAGTTGTTCAACAAAAAGATCAGTCTGGTAGTCAACTGGGTTCACAAGACCGGAATTGCTCTTGTGTCCGTTGATACCATTAGACCATCTTTCCATTGCGTCACGAACGCCAAAGTTTGTGTCATTGATTATGGTTACTGTCCAAGGTTCAAAAGTTCTCTCAGATGCCATCTTCAGTTCACGACCTCGGAAGTTAACAACAAAGTTACCTACCTGAGATTGTGGAAGTTGTGCGGTTTTACATAGAAATGAAGTCTCTTCCGCATCACCACCTGCATATGCAGGGAAATTGATAGTGCATCGGAAAAGGTTCGCTCTAGCGCCTCCGCCACGGAGTTTTGACTTGAAGTCATCTACGCCTAAAATTGCCATTTCTTATTCTCCTTAAACCGCGCCAACTACTTCTTCGAAATCTACGCCGGTTCTAACTGCTACGAAGTTTAACGTTACGTAGTTGATAGATCGTGCAGGCTTCACGAAGATTGAAGCGACGAATGAGTTAGTGTCGATGATCTGACCTGTATTGTTTGTTTCGTCACAAACGACACGGAAGTCAGTAATACCTCGACGACCTTGAACTTCCCGAAGGAAAGGTTCAACAATGTTTACGAACTCAGCACGAGAAAACTCGTCGTTGAACTCGAATAACACATTTTGTGCAGCACCTTTAATTGCTCTTTCTAACACTAGGAACAATCTACGAACGTTAATACGGTCGAACGCTGAAGGTTTACCTAGGAAAGTCTTATCACCCTGTAGAGTGATACCCTGTCCAGGCAAGTTAGCGATTGGGTTGACACCTGCTTTATATAGTGTGTCTCTTTGACTACGACTTGCGTTGTATGAAATAGAGGTTACACCAAGATAGTTACCACGTCGAGTACCTGCGGGAGAGAACCAAGGAGCAGCGACATCATCTGTCGACGCCATTAGTCCAGCAGTGGACGAAGCAGCAGGGATAAACGTATACTTGTCGTTGTACTTGTCGTACACTTTCAAGAAGTTGTTATCAACCACTAGGTATGAAGACTTCCCAAACGACTCAGCAGTAGTAGTAATGTTGGTAGTAACAGTTGCGGGATCAGTAACACCAACAACCGCAGCACGGTTAGGAGATGTAACAACGACACAATCTTTACGTGCAGTCGCTGTAGCAACCAAATCATTAACAACAGTTGCCTGATCGGTACCTGAAGATAATGAAGGTGCAATCAACATGTCTATCTGAATAGTGTTTTCGTCTTCAAACTCATTGTGTGCAGTTTCGAACTCAGCAGTACCTAATGTACCAGAGTTCACACCGTAAGCGAGTGAAGCAGTTTTGGGTGAAGTCGTTTGATCCGCACCGTGAGAAGTGTTAGTGAATAATGCAGCAGTAGTATCTGCACCAAATACACCGGGCTTGTTAGCACCCCAGACATATGAAGAACGGTCGTCCAGTACGTCAAGAATGTAGTTCTTAGCACCGTCAGATGTTTTTGCATCACTAGCAAGAGAGACGTTAGAAAACGTTTCCAAAATAGTGTTGGGGGTTCCAGTGAAAGTACCATCTTCGTCTACAATCGCAACGTGAACTTCGTCAAGTGCAGATGCACCATCAGCAGAACGTGTTGCAACATAGTCAGATGTACCGGGCTTTGCGTCGAATGCACCATTGTATGCCCAACCATTCCATGCGGAATCTTGAGAACCACAGACAGAGACTGACAAAGAGTTACCGACATCACCAGCGTATTTTGCAATGAAGTTACCAACCGCAGTTGCTTTTGAGTTATCCCAGTCATCTCGATTAGAGATTAAATCTACTGTAGAACCACTGTCGACTGCGTTCTTTGCAGCAGAAGTGACACCACGGACAACGTAGAGACTGTTAGAATATTTCAAAAACTGATTTGCAGATAGGAACTCGATCGCATTCGCATCAGTTGCGTATGAGGGGTCGCCAAAGTTACTTACCAGTTCGCCTTCGTTGCCGACGAGTACTGGTGTGTTAACTGGGCCCCAAGCAAAGTTTCCCACAATCGCACCAGTAGAAGTAGTTACGCCGGGCACTATGCCTGACAGATCCACCTCTTTGATGGCAACATTCGGGGATTCAGACCTTAGAAGAGCCATAATCGTATCCTTTTATTTTCGTTGAGTTATGATAAGTAACATAATACGGAGAATTAATTCAATGTTATTATTTATAAGTTAGTAATTCTCTACTTCCCACGGTATATGCCAACCCTTATCTTTTAACTCGTCTTGCATTTCTATATGGTTTATTGCGTCTTCTCCATCATCAATAAACCCAAACGGTACCATATCTGCTTCAATCTCTGCCATTTGTTGTTCAAACATCATCTGTTTTAGGTTGATATCAGTCATGTCAGAGAAGTATTGTGTTGTGATAAAGAAACCAAACATTACTAGGTTCATCATCAGATCGTCGTGGTTACCATCGGATGCCTCATAGGATTGACCCTTAGACACGAAGGTAGATATCTCTAAGATGGTATCTTCGTCAACAATCTCTAGTTTTCTTTCTTCTAGAAGATCCTTGATACCAGAACAACCCAATCGTTTTACCTTACGGTTCATCTCAATACCGATTGCATTCTTCTTGACCGCAGACTCTAGGTGTATGTTCTCGTACTCTAGATCATGATATAGACCGTTGCACACTACTTGTCCAGCATCATTTGACTCGATTATCACATATGCTTCATTGTAGGATTTCGCAAACTTATAGATAATATCAGGAAAGAGTATTGGCGAAATACGATTATTGCGATACACCGCGACCTGTTTAAAAGGTCGGACAGTTACGTCGATTACCGAAAAGGTACTATAGTCCAACCCTCTCCCTTTCGCTACATCAACACATATGATGTAGTCATGTTTCGGTTGAGTATCTTCATAGATTCTCACCGATCCGTTTTCTATAATTCTTTTGGGTGGAGATGCCCTAAAGTTTAATAAGGTTTCTGCACCTATAAGAGTGTCGCCTGTCCCAAAGAAGGTGTTCCCAAACTCTTGGTCAAACTGCAACTGAGAGGTGTTACCTATCGTCTCTCTCTTCCACTCATCATCTCTGCCCGGCACGTCCCACCAGTTAACAGTAAACGGTTTATATTCATTAGTCTTCTGTACTGCACCTTCCCAGATCTTGTGGAATTGATTACCAATACCATTTGCGGTAGATGTAATAATAACCTTGGTATCTTTACCCGCAGATACTACAGGATAGGTTGATGTATAGAACTCTGCCGCACGTTCGACAAATGCAAACTCATCGAGGAATAGTAGGTTAACCGACATACCTCGAATAGAACTACCAGAGGTTGCGGATGCAAGGATACGAGAGTTGTTGGAGAACTCAATCGACCCCTTGTTAAGTGCACGACATCCTGGCTGTAAAAAGAACGGTAGGTTCTCTAGTGCAAGAGTGACCCGCGACAACATCTCACGGGCAGTCGCGCCTTTGTTCGCAAGTACTGCAATCGTTTTCTCTGGATGGAATATCGCGTACCATAAAAGGTACACTACTGAAGAGATACTTTTACCGGACTGACGACACGCAAGAACGATACTGAACCTTTCGTTTTCAAAATGTTTAAACATCTTTTCTTGGTAATCGTATAAATTAAAGTTGACCAGACCTTTATCTAATGATATAATCTTCACATAGGTTCTTGCAAAGTAAGACGCATCTTGCATACATTTCGCATATTCGCGAACGTCATGTTCAGTCCACGGTTGTGTAACCCCATCGCCCTTGACGTTGGGGTTTCCCATATAATGATCAGTCATGTGGAGTTATATCTTTTTCTGGTTCTGCCAACATGCGTTGGAGATCAGTCGCACTACCAATGAAGACGTTGTTATTTGTCACACCTTTGGGGGTGTCGTCTTCGGGTTTGGTGATGTCTTTGTTCTTCTTCTGGAGATCCATAAGTTTATCAGTAACGTCTGCGACATTCTTTATCATACCGGACAAGACTTCAAACGCACGAGGGTGTTCGCTTTCCCGTGCGACTTCCATCATCAAATCCAGACCACGCTTACCATTTTCAATTAACTCCATATAGGTGTCTCTTGAAGTCTCGTAGTCATCCTTAATCTTTTTTTCTTCACCTGTCATACATCATCCTGTTTAGTTTGTATCTTCAGTCAGCGCACTCAAATAATATGTAAACGTAGCCGCATTTGACGTGTCTGCAATCTCACGTATTGTAAACGAGATTTGTGCTTGACAGTAGATGGCATTACCTTCGCCCGGTTCAGCATTTGTCACGTTCCATGTTCTGTCGGCGTTCAACGTTTCCCATACTCCGAAGTTGCCGGGAGTACCTGCGTTTGATCCATTTTGATTGACCAATGTAGCTTGGATTTCAAAATCACTTGCGACAAAACCTGTACCTAGGTCATCAACCCAAGCACCTAATAGTTCAGTATCAAGACTTCCTACGGCACTAAGGTATTCTGACCTCGCTGTTCCTACGGCGGGACTACCAGTACCACTGAATATTACCGAAGCGGTCGCTATATCTGGAGATTGAGCTACCGAACTGAAACTGTCTGGGTTTGTAGAGAAAAGAGGCCGTTGTACATTAGGTACACTTGAGACCGTCATGTCTCCTATGGTAAATGCCTTTGTTTTCGTTGCGGATGCACCAAACGATGCCGTCACGTTCATTGTATAGTTCTCTATTCTTGGGGTCGGTAAATCATCATCCGTTGCAATATCTACATTAAATGTCGATGTGGAAGCGGTTGCATGAGAAATATCCCCGAACGGTAGATTGGACGAAGAACCAAAGTCATCAAAGACTTCTGGTAACGCAAAGTGTACTTCACTACCCGAAGAAACGTTACCAGATTCGGTGTTACTTGAAGACATACTGACCCAACTAGAACCAGTGTTAATACTTGTTATCGTCGTACCGGATGCGAAATCAATTCCACGCACTTCCATACCGGTAGTAAGGTTTGTTACGTCCGTCAGATAAATGATCGGAGAACCTGCACTAACTGTGCTACCGGTCAACTTAGGTTTAATATCACTAACGTTATAATAATATGTACCAGTTGGAACGTTAGTACCTCCAAAGGTAAACTGTATGGTGTCCCCTTCAGATGCAGAGTCGTCGGTCTTATTCGTTACAAGAGAATATGATGCAGTTGCATCCTGTATGATTATAGTATCAGATGCGACCTGTGTTCCGGTATAACTACCGATATGTGCAGTCGCCTCCACTGTCAAACCACCCGTTGCAGAATCTTTAACACCAATCGCAGAAGTAAATAGTTTAGAACCAGTACTAATCGATTGTGCAGTAGGTTGCGGTGTAACGATGTCTGCGCTGTCGCCTAATATAGTCTTGAAATTGACGTAGATGTTCTCGGTGTTGTTGTTATCCGCATCAGGAATTACATATGCACTTAAAGTTGTGCCTTCTGTTATAGATGTACCCATCCCAATCGTATAAATGGGTAAGGATGTATCAATAACTGATATATCACCGGTAGACGCCAATACAGACCCGCTGGCAGTGTCTGAGACGTATATTCTAAAGGATTCCGTCCCTTCTCGTTTCTGATCCTCATCTAACGTTAAGGAGATAACTCCGTTGTTACCAGCAACAGTAAATTGTTGTCGATTACTTATATCTGACCAACCTACACTAAAGTCATCTTCGTTTACTGTACCTGCAATGTAATAGTAGTACTGTCCGTCCGGTGCACTAGTAGTAAAGAGAGATACCACTGTTCCATCCTCATCTGGTGAAGATGGTGTGGTCATAGTATAAGTCGCATCACCGATAATGGTGTAACCTAATCGACTCACTTCATCACCAGACGTGTTAGTCAAAACAAAGAAGAAGTCTTCGTTATCCGAATCCCCGTTGTTTTCAAGTAAGAAAGGTACAGTCCCTGAATTACTTGTGAAATTAATAGCAACCGCAGACGCACTGTCCGTGGGTGGAGGTGTACTAAAGTCTGAATCGCTAGTTGTAACATGATCAATAAAGTAACCTGCACGAATACCGTCTTGGATATTCGTACCTGTAATATTAAAGTTCAGGTTATCACCGTTCTGTGCACCAACAATTGAAGGTGTAATCTGGAACGAAGAAGCCTGATTTTCTATCTGTAATAATCCTCCATGTGGCAACTCTGGATTAAAGAAACCACCGCTTGACGTAACGAGATCCAACGCCACAGGCGATACAGTTTCAAAAACATCTGAAGCTTCAGTTGCGGACAGAACATATGTTGCAGTTACCGCAGTGATAACGAACGATCCGGTCTTAGTGATGATACGAGAATCTGTTCCACCAATAGTGTAGTTCACTGTTGTGCCTACTGTGGTAGGATCTACCGTTAACTCAATTTCGACATCACTGCCTTCTACTACAGTAACAGTAGGATCAGGAGATACAGAGAATGTTGGACTAACGTTGTTGATTGTAATCAAAGATGAAGTTGCTTTGAGAATATTACTTCCAGTATAAAGCTTGACAATGAAAGTTTCTGTGGTATCATTGTCTGTATCTATCTTTGTTTGAACACTGAAAGATCCACTGTCCTGTCGTATATCTACGGGTTGAAAGTTAGGTGTGAATGTACCTGCGACAAAGTCTGCACTATCCGCAGAATCTATCGCAGAAGGTATGACTTGATACATCAGTGTAGTAGAACCACTATTTGGTACCAAAGAACCTGATATAGAGAACTGTACACTATCTCCTTCATCAATTGATGTGACAGACTCGGTCATCGTATATGACGCTTCCACATCTTGTATTGTTATGGGTTGTATAACAACCTCACGATTTTCATCATCGAAGAAATGTACGTGAAAAGTTTCGTCTGATTCGCTTTCGTCTGAGTCATGGAAAGTTTGTAAATAGATTGACGCAGAGTCGTCTCTCATGACAATACTTTGTCTGTTGTTTGAGTCCGGTAAAAGTACACCATTCGCAAAGTCTGCGATATTGGTTTCGCCTTTGTCGATATAGTACTGATATGTACCGCCCTGAGTGGGTATATTAGAACCCACCAGACGAACTCTAAAGTTAGTGCCTTCCGGTTCCGCAGAATCAGGTTCAACATAAACTGCATAGTTTTCGTTGTTTCTACGTGACACTACACCTTCTTCTGTGGTGTATAGTTCGGGATAATTTGTATACCAAGGTTGTTCTTTCATAGAGGGAAGAACAACATCTAACCATCTTTTATTTTGTTCGTGTGTAGCAAGACCCTCACCAACCTGTGAAAATATCAATGCGTCAAGGGAGTTGGGTGTAGAATCACCATCGAGATTCGCATCTGCGATCTTGAAACCGTCGATCCCAGTAGTCTGTGCCCAAGTTGCAAACTCGGGTGGCGTTGTGGGAAGAGAAACTGCAATCCTTAATATTTGTAAATAGAAACTATCAGTAGGGAGTCCTTGACCCACCAGTTGTGTTGATATCATTGATGCGAACACCTGATCTTCAACAAGTAGTTCTCCACCGAGGTACATACCTGCGGGGTGAACGAATAACTTAAATAGATCTTTCCACTTCGAAATAGGCACAGAAGATCTTACCAGATACGCAAAGGTTTGGTATAGTTTATCATCTGTCAAGTAATGTAATGACTCAGGGCCAATTGCAGAACCTACTTCGTTCAACTTGAATATCTGTTCTTGCGTCTCAACAATTTCTACATCAATACCAAAGAAGGATCGGAAGAACCATTGAATCGCAAACTTAGTACCCTTAGATCGGAATAGGGTGTTGGAGAAGTTTGCAGCGGCACGTTTCTGTGCATCGCCTGTCGCAAAACTCTCGAAGTACGAGTCACCTAGAAGTAACTCATCCTCAATGTAAGATAAAAGTGTGATGTCTGTTTCAGTGATGTCACGAGTCGCAAACAGGTGACCGAGTAGTTCTGTAGACTTCTCTTCTCCTAGAAACTCATAGTAGTACGTCAATAACTTAATAAACTTTGGATAAGACGTAGAGAAATGATCCGGTAAAACAGTGTCTACCTGATTGGGTTGAAGACGAACATGTCTCCGTCTTTTGTCTAGGAAGTTATTATGCATAACTTAGAGACACGCTGGAGGAGTTGGCCACGTGACATCCGAAACATTGTCTATTGTAGACATGTCTAGTGATGATGGCAAGTCTCTCAATTGAGTCCTGTAAGTAGTTACCAGTGCCTTGTCTGAATCAGATAAAGGGGAGTCTGGAAGAATAGCGTAGTCACATGCCCACAACTTGTTAGTTCTTTGTTGGCGTATATCTGCTAACAATGCATCACTACTCCAAGTCCATTCTGTACCATTCCAAGATGCATGAACGTTTGGTTTGGTAGGTAAATCCTGCCAGTCAGTTCCGTTATGCCATTTACTTTCCATCCACTCTACCATACTGCCAGGCAAAGCATCATGAATACGTCTGATCGTCAAATCTCCCTGAGATGTTCCGTCTGCACCGTAATAACCATTGTTTGCATTAATCTGAACGACAGTCCCTAGACTATCAACTAATGCAACGTTTTGAGCATAATCTTCACTCATTAGAAATCTCCGTAGTTTCTTTCTTTACCCGAAAAGTATATACCAAACGAGTCTGGATAGGTTGTGCCAAATGGCGAGTAGTGCATGTTCCAAACATACGTACTAGTACCATATGTTGAATGTCCGTTTGCAAATCTAACACCGCGCCGTATAATTAAGTTAGTCATTGTATCATAATACAAAAGACCCGCATTCACATAACGTTCATCATCATAGGAATGTAATAATGTATTGTGACTGTATGGTGAACTACCAACATCATCTACATGAACGTTAGATGTTATTCTATGTATAGCAGTATCAAATGTTACTGTTGTACCATCTTCACCAAAGGTTCTAATACCATACTCTTGAAATGGTGCATTATTGACATTATTTGCTGCTCTTAATACTATATAATCACATGTAGTCGAGTTGGCAGCATCGGATATTCCTTCAGAACATAAATAAAAATCACACTGAGTGTATTGACCACTACTTGTCATTTCCGCAGTGATCCATTTTGATGAACCACTTGTTACTGACTCGGGTTTGAACAACAAAATATCACTCGAAAAAAACTGTACTGAACTACCAGTTCCTTTCTGATAAGTCGTCGTTCCAGTTATAGATTCTTCCGAAGTCAGGACTTTTTTACCAGTCGATGGACGTTGAACTTCTATACCATATGCCATTATGTGTTCCTAAATGCAGTGTAACCAATTGATTGGTTGTCTAAAGAACCATTATTTATCCTGAAACTAGTACTGGTAATATTGGACACATTTATCCCATATGGTGAATTATCGTTATTCGTATCTAATAACCAAATGGAAACTTTGTCAACATTGTCTGCATAAACCGTTACATAATTGGCCGCTGCTGTCACGTTTGCGACACCTGAGGCACAAACAACTAAGTGTTGTTCTTCGTTTGTCCATGTTCTACAATTTCTAAAGTTTCTACATTCAATTCCATGTTTACTTGGGATCGTTGGAGCAGAATTGTAGAATATCAATCTAGTTCTAGCCTGATATAGCGCCGAAAGAGAGTCTGTAAACGGGCAGGGATCTACACTAGTGTTATGATTATAAGAGTATTCGAACGTAGTCACAGATGGAGAAGCGACATAGGTTCTAGTAAAATCACTATACTCAAAAACAGTAGGCCCGATCTTTACATGAGTCCACCCGCCGGTACGATTTCCAGCGAACTTGAAAGTGATTGTACCACCAGCGGATTTGTTCTCACCGTACAGGTAACACTCTTTCATTACGGCACCACTATACATATCCGCAGTAGTGTCCGCGAGATCACCGAGGGGAGCACCGCCGGTGAGATAATCCAGAGAAGAGTACCCTACAACCGTAGTACCGCCGGCGTATATGTAATAGAAACCGGCATCAAATGTGGTGTCCCAGACAACAGCCATTTTACGATAGATCTCCAATTACCACTCGTGTGACATAATTACCACCGTAGAAACTCTTAATAGTAATCTTGTCACCTGCAATAATAGTCTGACCAACGCCAGTGTTAGTGTTTGTATTAGAGAACCCTGTCGCAAACTCATCCGCAGTAACAGTACCTGCAACGATAAGGTTTCCGTCGATTGCTTCAGTCTGTTCTACCCAAGAGGTACCGTTATAGATGTATACCTTCTGTGAAGTTGGTGCACTAATAGTACCCTTGTAGAACCATGCTTGGTCTCCCGAAACCTCATCACCAGGCGCATCTCCGACATAGGAACCTTCGTCCCATGCTTCCGCTGCATCCGCAGCAGAGGCAGGAAGTGCACCGGTCGCGGTCGCTGATGCGTAGTTGACTGCATCAACATCGATATGCCATCTACCAGCACCTCTTGATCCACTTCCACCAGATCCAGCAGTTCCATCAGTTACTACTGGAACAGTTTCTGTGTCTACAACAGTAGATCCAACAATTTGTTCGATACGAATGGACTCATCACTGTCCGCAAGTGTGTATGATCCACTTTGTCCGGTGATATTTACCCCAGCACCTTCAGCACCTGCATTGGTCACATAGTAAGTTATCTTACCAAAGTCACCAACAGTAGGTGTACCGTTTCCGATAATACGTTGTTGTGACATAGTCAATGATGAAGGTGTATGAATAGTATTATTCTGGTTTGCTTTAATAACACTAGCTGATGTTAGAAGTCGATATACAGTCGCGGGGGTACCATCACCACCAGCTCTTGATTTACTGAGACTGAACTTTGCACTCTGAGATGGATAACCGGTTTTGCTTGCGGAGAATGTAACGTTACCTGTATCTTGAGTAAGAGCAGTAACTACAACCGACTTAGTGTCACCACCAGTTATTGTACAGTTGTTGGCGTTAGTACTAATCGTCCAATTAGAAGTATCATCAACCCCGTTTAACCAAATCGTCCAATTAGAACTTGCACCAGTAAAGTTACCATTGGCACCGTTCTCATCCGTAGGGATGGTATGACTCTCGTTGTCTAGGTCATTAATAACTACGTCTGCTGGTTCATCCGGTGAATCTGGTTCAGCACCATCCGTGCCATCCGCTCCACGTTGTGACTTAGTAATTGAATATCTCTTATCGATAATCATACTACCCGTTGCCATGGGTATTTGTGTTTGTGGTATAGTTACTTGGAAGTCTGCGAATCCTTTATCCGCGCTAACAGAACTAACTGTGTATACACCAGTACTTCCACCTATACTAACATCAACACCGGTCTCATCATCTACTGTGAAAGTACAGTTAGTGGTGATTTCTGTGTTACCACGGAAGACCTTGAATACACCACCCGCATCAGTAAGATCCCCAATGATAACTCCAGCGGAGTCAAATGCTTCTACGTGTGATTCGTTTGTTAAGTAAGTACTGATTGCAGCACCTTCTTGAAGACCATATACCGTCACGAAGTCTTTTGCTTTGATAACGTTATCTTCGAATGAACTAACTTGAACAACGTACGCAGAATCAACGCCGGGTTCGTCTCCGTCATCCAACTCAAACGTGTTAGTAGAGTTCTGTACACGTTTCTCTACAAAACTTTGACCTCCTCCCTTCTTGACCGCGAAACTCCAGTTTTCAGTACCGGTGAACTCATTGTTATTCTCTGCGGTAAAGTTCAAGGTGTCAGTTTCAGTAGTACCATCTGCGGCATACCTAATGACTTGTCCGTTTTCTGGAATCAATTTGACTGTTCGTGCGTGAAGGCCCGGAAACCCCTGGCTTGTTCCTTGAGGGCCTCGAACACCACTGAGAGATTTTGCGACCGAGTATTGTCTCTCGATTACTTTGTCTACTCCAATGCCCGGAATCAATGCATGTGGGATTGTCGCAGTAAATACCGCAGTACCTAGTACCGTTGAGTTACTTGCAAAACTGTTTAGAGTGTATACACCACTTGTTGCGTTGATACCAACGTTAACACCTGTGTTTGCAGTATTAGCAAATGCACATTGAGTTGTAATCTCTTGAGATCCCAAGAAGACTTTGAATGTACCACCACCGTCATTCAATGCAGTAGTTGGTACACCTGCACTATCAGCAGGTTCGATGTGTGCTTCGTTGGTTAGGTAACCGTTTGTTTCGAAACCGTTCACTAAACCATATACAGAAACAATGTCCTGTGCTTTCTCTGCACTATCGGATCCATCGGTGTTCTCGTACATCTCACATTTAATTACTTTAACACCCGATGGAGAAGGTTCATCACCATCTGCAAGTTCAAAGACTGGGCCACCGTTTTGTTTTAGAACGAATGAACCTTCTGCCTGATTTGCGTCCTTAACTAACCACTTATAGGATAGTGTGTTTGCACCGTTTTCGGGTTCTGCACGGAAGGTCAACGTATCAGTTTCTGCACCGGCACTATCATACCTGATCGCCTGACCATTTAGTGGTATAACCTTTACTGCACGTGCATCTGTACCAGCGGGGCCCTCGTCACCGTTACTACCGGAACCACCTAATAGTTTTGCAATACTGTATGTTTTATCAATGGTAACAGATGCACTAGAACCAGCAATCAACGATGCAGCAACAACTGCACGTAGAGTCGCAGTACCACTCAAAGTGGCGTCACTAGTGAAAGAGTCTACGGTGTATGTACCGTTAGCACCAATGGAAACATCGATACCGGTCTCTGATAATACGGAATAGGTTACATTACCGTTACCTGTCCGGTCTGTAGAACCAACAAGTACATTGAATACACCACCTGCATTAGTAAGACTACCTGACAATACACCTGCACTGTCTGCGGGTTCGGAGTGTACAGAGTTAGTAAGGTAACCCGACACTGCATCAACACCTGCATCACCACTGTCACCTCTAGGGCCATCAGGGCCAATATTGCCGCTGCCACTCAAACCATCCTTGACACCAATAACCGATGCAAAGTCATTCGCTGAAGAATCTCCCGCAGCGTTCAGAATAGACACTTTAACAAGAACAGAACTACCTACAGCAGGTTCTGAACCATCACCTAATTGGAAGGTTGCAGTAGCGTCTTGGTTAGTAGTAGACTGTTTCAACACATCGTCAACAAAGAACTGGAAGGTTCTGTCGGAATCAACATTAAAGTTCTGTGTAACTGCTTTGAAGTTCAGGGTGGTTGTTTCTACCGAACCTGTACTATCGTATTGGATTACTGTTCCGTCCAGTGGTTCTAATTTGACAAAAGCTGGACTTACGCCAGAAGTACCACCACCAGCCTCAATAACCTCGCCACTTACAAGAAGGTTGGTTGCGTCTGCAAAGTTTACATCATCACCTTGAACTTCAATTCTCTTGTTACCAAGGTAAATAGTACTACCACTGAGATACAGATCTTTCCACTTTCTTGATACAGTACCTAGATCATATTCAGAGTCTGCCAGAGGTATAATGTTACCTGCGGTCAATGTACGAGTCAACGCGTTATAAGAAAGATCTGGATCAGTCTTTACTGAATCGCCAGAACTAGTTGCATTTGAAACCATTGTGGGGTATAATAGTACTTGTTCACCCGCAGAATCTACTTCAAGTTTACCTGCAATGTTTGCTGTTGTTGCAGTTGTGACGTACTCGGCAATCGCTTTAGAAGTAGGTATAGAAGAGTCAGTTAAGTTATTTTCCATGCCGTCCGCAGCATCGACAAACTTACTAATAAAGACTCCTTCAGTGTAGTCCTGTAAAGAACCAAACGTCACTTTACCAGTGGTGAATGTGTCACCCCCGATAATAAGTTCATTGGTAACATTGAAGTCACCCGCGACCTTTGCGCCTGTCCCTGAGTCTACAACATTCTTAGTGTAGTCTTGTAGCAGATTCCCAAACGTTATCTGTTTGGTAGTCGCGACACTAACGTCATTTATAATTAAAACATCACTATCGGTCAAGTCAGTACCCGTTAGTGTGTTCAATTGTGAGATTTTAATATCTGCCATTTAACTATTTTCCTATACGATGTTTATCGTGTTACCCATACCGGAATGGCTGGTACACTGGTAGTATAAAGTTGAGGGGGCACTCATAGGAACCGCGAATAAAACGGATCCTACTTCTACTGCGTTGTTTGTTACTCCCGTTGAGTATGCTGCACCGCCATTAGAAACCCTGATCTCAAACGGATGACCTGATGCTGTCAAGTCGAAACGATACGTGTCTCCTCTACGCAAGTATAAGACGGGATCGTTCTCCGGAGAAGGGAAGAATACATCTTGACGATCTGAAAATACATAGTCTCCCGAACCATTATTTGTTACTTTGAATGAGTACTGAATACCACCTGCGTCAATAGTGAAGTCACTATCTAGACCTAGTGAGAACTTCGCAGCACTGTCTAGGTATGAGATGTGATGAACGCCAGGATTTATTCTGAACTTAGATTGTACCTCGACACCATCATTACCTGACAGTGAACCACCAAAGTGTGGGTAGTATATTGCGTCTACACTCGCCTGATTGATCTGTACGTTAGTTGCATTGGTTGCACTAAGTGCAGCAACGTTAGTGATACCAGAACCGTCACCGTTGTAGTATGTTGCAGAGAGGGTGTTTGTCGATGCCTCAAATGACAAGTTTGTAGTAAAGTCTACACTGTCACCACCTGAAGTATGATCACCTCTCAATAGAGGATAGAACGTGCCAACCGTACCAACACTATCTGCAATGACACCACGTGCATTATTTGCAGCAGTCGCAACAAGTGCAAGATCCGCAGTGGATGCATTACCCACAAGACTTGCAACGGTGAGGGTGTCAGTGGAAGGATTATAGGATAGACCCGCATCAACACCAACTGAGTCTGTACCTGCCGCCTGAACGAAAGGAATGAGGAAAGATGCGTCTGTTGTTGTAGAAACAGTATTGATCTGAGATGCGATTACACCCGAACCTGCCGCACCCTGTTCATCGTTTGCGTTAGCCCATGAGGTACCATTGTACTTGAGGATTTGACCAGATACCAGACCAGCAAAGGTATCAACAACATCATTCAAAGATGTGAGGTCAAAGTTAGCAGAGTCTGCGACAGCAGCAGTATGTGCAAACGTGGCAGAGTCTGCATTACCGGTAACATTCGTAGTCAGTCTTTGAGTAGATGGATCGTAGGTGATGCCGGGATCAGTAAGAACCGAATCCGCCCCAGATATGTTTTCTTTGAACATGAGAAAGTTATCACCAGAGTTGCCTGGCTTACTAAACACCTTCTTAGCGGCACCCGCAATCAAAGCAGTCGATGCTTTGTTTGCACTGTCAATGTTCGACTCGATCAAAGACTGGAACGTTATCTTCTTTGTTTTATTTGCACTTGTATCTACGATTACTAGAACGTCTGAGTCTGCTGCATTTGCACCCTCTAATAATTCTAGTTCGCTTATTTTTATACCTGCCATCTCTATTCTTCCTCAAGAATCTGTATTGTTATTTATACTAACTAACGGTAAGTGTTACGGTCACATTCTCAGAGATTCCACCAGTTGGTGTGACTCTATACACAAACTGATCTGATCCTGATTGACCAAGTGTACCGGTATATGTTGCAACACCTGTACCTGAGTTTATTGTTACGGTTCCTTTTGACGGTGTACTCACAATACCATACACTGGACTAGAGAAATTATCATTAGTCGAGACATCGATTAGTTCTGGAGTTGCCGCAGTCACACTGAATGGGCCAAGAGTTGTGGAAACGACATCCTGTGCTGCACCCACCGCCACGGTAACCGTCTTAGTCAACTTCATTGGAGACGAACTGTCCCCAAAGAGAAGATCGATATCAAACGTATCAGTACCATTCCAGTTACTGTTAGGTGTGTATGTATATTCACCGGTTGCAACTATTACACCGGATGCACTTGTTATCAACTTAGTGTATGTCACTGTCGCAGTACCATTGTCTGCGATGTTAGTACCCAAGGAGAAACCATGTGTATCCAATGGTACATTGACCATTTGGAAGTTCTCTATGGTAACTGGCGTGTCCTCAAGTGTTGATGTTGCAAGAGGCGATGCAGATGCTGCACTATCTCGAATATCATACAACTCGTCTCCATTTAACTGGAGGTTGTCTATGTCATATTGTGTAATGATCGGCGCAGATGGATTGATTGCCTTATACATCGATACCTTCATTTCGAAGTCGAGGGTATAGATTACTGTACGTCTTGCCTCTAGTGCCGCCTCAAAGTCATCTGAGAAAGTAATACCTTGTAGAGTTACAGGCACATCTTCTTTGACACCATCAAAGTCTTCGAGTGGTCTCATGGTAACCGTGTAAGATGGTGCAAAGTAAGGTAGTATCTGTTCAACGATCTGTAGTGCATCGTCCTGTCCCTTTGCATATATGTTCAACTGGAAGTTAATGTTATATGGTACGGGGGTGAACACCTGTGTGGACTTACCGAATGTTGAAGACGGTATAACACAGTTATTTACTTTTGGCAACTGTCTTTGTGCATCATAGTTCATCGCAACAATCTCGAAAGACATACGAGGTAACTTGACTGCAATCTTACGTTCACCCTGTTCACCCGACTTATTCATTGCGTCAATACGTGCAATAAAGTCTCGTGAAGGTGCATAGGATAGGGGAACTTTAACCTGAGATATGGTTGCACCGCTAGAGTTCTTTCTCAAAACGTTTACGTTATTAAAAAGAGAACCGAACACTGCAACCGCAGATCGTATACGTTGATGATAGAAATGGTTACCAAACATTATTCAGGGTCTCCGAAAGGATTATTTTCAGAGAAGTCCAAGAACCCATCCCCAATTGTATCAAAATCATCATTCATCGCACCGTCTTGTAGATCTTGTACGACAGGAGAACCGGATGGTGTAACACTTGTACCGGACGATTGACCTACTATATTTGCGGTAGTAGTCCAGTTATGAAACTCACCATCTGTTGCACCAGAGTGGATCAGATACAGAAGACCGTTGGCATCATCATGATCACCAACCTCACCTACCATCGTGTATGAACCATTGTTCTGTTGAATCTCTTCACCGATCTCAAAGGTTACACCTGTAGGTATACTGATCTTTGCAGCATATGCAAGTTTTTCGATGGTGTTGACTTCACCCACATTGGTATCAAAGTCTTCATCGTTGTACTCAAAGAGTTCACAACGCATCTTGAATACAGGAAGGTTCTTCAACTGATAGAAAGGTTGTTCTGTCTCTACCCGTGTAATTTCAAACATAGACTCGGAAAGTGTGAGGTATATTAGATCACCCTCTCTCGGACGATAGAACTCTTTTACGCCAGGTTCGTTTTCATAACGTCCTACCTGATTCAACCATCGTCTACGTGATACCACAAAGGTGGCAGCGTCACGGATTTCGATACCAAACTTCGAAAAGAGATCTCCCTCTCCATCGAAACCTTCAGTATTCTCTACATACATTTCAATCTTGTACGCGTTTTCAAAACGACTCACCGAGTCATCTTGGAAGATCCCATCTCTACGGACAAGTTCGCGGGGGATGTAATATACATCTTGACCATATATCTTCAGGGACTCAATGATTAGATCTTCATAGAGTGCCTGTTCGTTATGGGTTCCCTGCTTGAAATAAGAGTTAACAGCCATTCATTACCCCACGAAGAAATCAGGTGGAGACTCATACTCTAACCGCATTTTCTCTTCTAGTCTGAGAAGTTCTTGAGTAGCGTCTTCGTATATCTGACGACCGTTCATTTGCACACCGCCAGGCAATTGCATACCTTCAAACTTAATAAGGTTCGCGCCCCATTGTTGTTTGATTGTTTGTGTGGTATAATCCCTCAAGAACACATCATTCCAAACGTTGTGCGAATCACCATCTACCCACTGATATGCCTCTGCAATGAGATAGTCACCTACCTTCAGATCTTCATCTTCGAAGTTACCGTGTAGATAAAGTCTTTGTTGGTTACGTGAGAACGTGGTAATCGGTTGTCCTTCCAAGATATTATCAAGAAAGTTTAAATACTGTTCCAACTGGTAGTAATATGACATACCACCCGAGAACTGCAAGAAGTCGCCCATACTGTTCAACATCAATTGATACTTGATATCAAACATATTTACAGAAGACATGATGTGTCCGAAAGGGAAGACTCTTGTGATAACCGGTATATCAGATGATATCGGAATGTAACTGTTGTCGATATCTGTCTGAGTTATCTGGTGTTTCATGAAAATACGTACTGTCGCATCATCGTGAAACTCTCTGTATACGGCTAACGCATCATCCACACGATCTTCCACCTGATCAGTGTCAACATTAATTTCTATAACAGGTTGACCCAGACGGCGAAGACAATAGTCAATCAGAGTGTCCCGTGATGTTACCGCTGCCATTTATCTTGCTCCAATTAGTGTACTAACTATTTATGCCCCCCACAGGATTGCGCCTGCGGAATCAAAAATGATTAGTTGATTATTGTTTGTATCAAAAAATCCTGTGTTTGCCTTTACCGAGTCCGCATTCAAAGATGCACGGATAAGGATATCATTATCTGTCGAGTCACCACGATCTGTAACATCTTGTAGATTGTCTATTTCGGTTGCAGAGAGTGATGCGAAGGTTCTTTGTGCAACACTATCCGCAGCGGTTAGTACAAGTACGGTTGTAGTGGTGTTGTTTGTTGGTAGATTCTCAGCAGTAATACCACCTTTCAGGAACACTTGGTTAGTAGTAGAATCACCACGGTCTGTAACAGACTGTAGGGTATCTTGACCAAGACCCGCATCATCAACAAGATTTGCAAAGGATCTAATACCAACACTATCTGTAAGTTCATTAAGAACTAAAAGACTTGTGGTGGTACCATCACTCTCTGCTTGAGTCATGGATAGACCCGCAATTGTGATTGAGTTGGTGGTTGAGTCACCACGATCAGTTACGATCTGTAATGTATCTGCACCTAATCCTGCCTCTTGGGCAAGACTTGCAAAGTCTCGTTTACCAACACTATCTGTTGCGAGGTCTAATACTAGAATAGTACGTGAAGAATCACTATCAATCTCTGAGATTGTCAGACCACCTGCACGGATGTTATCACCCTGTGAGATAAGTCCCGCATCGTCTGCAAGGTTTGCAAATGAACGTATACCAACACTGTCTGTGGTGAGGTTTAATACAAGTACTTGATCAGTCGCAGAATCACTATCTCTTGCAGTAATCGACAATCCATTCGCAGTGATTGCATCACCTTGACTGATAAGTCCTGCTGCATCTGCTAAGGAGTTGAAAGATCTTTTACCAACTGAGTCAGTGTTAAGATTAAGTACAAGGATCTGATTAGTATCAGAGTCCGAGTCTGCTTGTGCGATCGTAAGACCACCCGCAGAGATATCATCTCCCTGTGCAATCAGTCCTGCTTGTTCTGCTAAGTCTTTAAATGATCTCTTACCGACCGAGTCAGTGTTAAGATTAAGCACAAGGATCTGATTGGTATCAGAATCACTGTCCGCACTTGATATGGTGAGACCACCCGCATTGATATCATCGCCTTGGGCGATAAGACCTGCTTCGGTCGCAAGACTGTTAAACGATCGAATACCAACACTGTCAGTAGTCAGATTGAGAACAAGTACTTGGTTGGTTGAAGAGTCACTGTCTCTTGTTGCGATGGTCAAACCACCGGCATTGATATCATCACCCTGCGCGATAAGACCTGCTTCGGTCGCAAGTGAGTTGAATGTTCTCTTACCTACACTATCTGTAGTTTCGTTTAGTACAAGAATGGTATTGGTGTCGGAGTCGCTATCTACTACGGTGAGTTGTAATCCACCAATAGATGCCGCGTCACCCTGCGCGATAAGACCCGCATCTTCTGCGAGAGATCCAAACGATCTCTTACCAACACTGTCTGTCAGAAGATTACGTACCAACAACTCTGTAGTTGTAGGATCAGAGTCTAATGCACTGAGAGATAAACCGCCAATCGTTATTGCAAGACTAGTAGAGTCACCACGGTCGGTGACTTGTTGTAATGTATCTGCACCTAGATCAGATAAAGATGCGAAGGATCGAATACCTACACTATCTGTAATTTCGTTTAATACTAGAATACTGGTAGTAGTTGGATCACTGTCCGCAACAGTAAGTTGCAGTCCACCAGCGGTGATTGCGTCTCCCTGTGCAATGAGACCTGCATCTGACGCAAGTGATTGGAAGGATCTCTTACCAACACTGTCTGTAGAATCATCAAGAACCAACACAGTTGTCGTATCAGGGTTACTGTCAACATTTGTGATTGCAAGACCACCAGCAGTAATCTGGTCACCTTGAGATATAAGTCCTGCCGCATCTGCGAGACTCTGGAACGAACGTAGACCAACACTGTCTGTCAGTCCATTCAGAACCAAAAGACTTGTTGTTGCAGAATCAGAGTCTACACCGGTAATACTCAGTCCACCGATGATAATAGGTAAGGACGTTGAATCACCTTTGGTCACTACTGCATGTAGAGTATCTGCACCGCCACTGTCACCGATCAGTTCTCGTAGACTAATGAGTCCTACCGAGTCATTGATGCCGGGATTACGGAGTGCAAGGATCATCCTCTCACTACCACCCTTCGCAGAATCTAATTCATTCGCTCTAAAGATTAATCCATTGAGGAGAGGTTGAGAAGTGAAACTACGAGTACCGGAGACAGTCGATGAAAAGACCGCACCATCAGCAATAGGCAGACCCGCATTCGGTTCTGCTTGAGAGATGTCGAGAAACGTATACCGATCCGAATCTAGTTTGTCTAGATCTCTTGCCCGTATCTTTCCGCTGAGTTGATTGAGTCTTTTAATCGCCATTTACTTTATCCGTTTAGGGACTCCAGATAAGAGAACGTGAACTTTGTATTTCCACCCGCTGAAGTGTTATTGAAACAACGGATCTTATTACCCTGTTGCACAATTAGTTTACCCGTGATCAGTCCTGCTGCATCATTAGGTTGCACTTCGAAGTTCTTTACAAGTTCCGTCTTCACATCTGAAATTGTGTCGTGATGTTGTAGAGTGACTTTATTAATGTCTGTCTCAGATATGTTCGCAACCTGAGCCATTAGAACGATTGCAGTAATTCCGTTCGGACAGGTATAAACAACGTCTGAGTCTCCAGTTAATCCACCAATGTCTGCTAATTCTGCGGTAGATGTTTTGAATGTATTTAATGGAATTGCCATTGTTTATTAACCCTCTAGAGCCAGTATGTAAGGTGTTAGGATAGCAAACAGTGATCGTTCAAAGGTCTCACCTTCAATACGTCCTGCTGCCCTGTTAATTGTTAAGTCTGCACCAATACGGAAGTCACCCAACTGATCCGTACTTGTGAATACCACAAGACCCTCTTGAGTTGCAGAATCGAATACTACCTCACGTTGTCGACTTGGGATACCACCATTCTGGGGTATTGCAGTGAACGTGTTAGTACCTGCACCCACATACTCAAAGGTATGAGATGAAGTAGTAATTTGAGAACGTTGATGAAAGTTTACATCCTGTGCACCTAGATACAAATCATTGTTTAGAGGTGGTTGGAACGTAACATCATATACGCCAGGCGATACCGAATCAACAGAAGTGACAGTATAGAAGAAGTCTTCACTGTCTAGTATCATCGCATCATTGTAGTTAGGTTTCTTGTAGTCACCAAGATCTGCCAAGTAACTATAGGAATCCAAACTTAGAATATTGTTAACACGAACCGTGTCCGTGAAGATTGGGTAACTAGAATCCAGTTGACCTCTGTATAGAGATGGACTAGAACCCTCTGCAACCAAACCAAAGTCACCAAACGATGCATTGGAGTTTGCGATCGAACATTGACCGCCAGACTTCGCTGAGATCGATGTGGCGGTCGATATCGTAAACATGGATACCAACTGTGCATAACCACGATTCAATAACTGAACACCAAACCCCGCAGCGTTATACTGCGTGAATGCATCAGATACCATTGATTTTAGACCAGATGCCTTAGATCCATCAATACGCATACCCACACCATCGGTGGTAATAGACGTACAGTTCTGTACATAAGGTGACTGAATAATGAATGGCCCTGCGCCCGGAGAGTCAACACTAGGATCGAATGACACACATGCAGCAAGACTTTGGTGATCTCGGAAGGTCACGTCTTTAATGAATGTACCGTTGTCCATATAGAACAGATCCGAGTCAACACTTTGAGGACGAATGGTAACTGTTCGTAGGTTATCTCCCACGATCGAAGTCTTGGGTGGCAACTTCAATGGATTGTTGATTGCGTAATCACCAGACTTCAGGAAGATCGTAGTGTCACCAGTTGTTTGTGCACGTGCTACTGACTGTGTGATAGCCAAGTTTTCAATTAGTTTGGTCGCACTTACTGCACTACGTAATGCAGCACTAACGCCACGAGATGTGTAGTTAGGTTCGTTCTTTGCCGCAAGACCCGACAGACTGTTTGCATTGATCGCGGAAGTAAAGATAGGAACCAGATCATTCTTAATTCGGTTTCCTTCGACAGTAGTCGCAAACTGTCCACCGTTACCACCACCAACAGAACCTGACGCAAGTGCACCAGATAGTGCATTACGAACTAGTCCGTCCATGATGTTTGCAAGGTGGGTGTAAGACGCAACTGACTGTGCTTGTTGAGCTGCGGGTAGTTGAGATACACCATCAACAAAGTAGGATTGTGTGATGATATGTGTAGCATGATCACCACCGTACATTAAGTCAAAGCTCATTGCATCGACAATAAATCCTACATCTCTTCTACACTTGGTTTCGTTGTATGATAAAGAAGGGTAGTTCGCAGTTATATACGCAACTACCTCGTCTTTAAGGTATGCGCGATTGAGACGTAGTATAACTACCGCATCATTCGCGTCTGGTGTTGGAAGAACTGGGGGTTCAGGGAAGACAAGAGTGTCTGCCGATGTCTCAGTACTTGTCGCACCATTCACCAAAATATCAACAACCTCTGACCAGTGACGATTGCTTCTTTGAAGTGCACCATCTACTCCCTCTGAAGATTTTACTTCGGGGACAGATGCGACTGCACCTTTTGCCTCATTGAAACCACTACGGGTCGCAACGAGTTGTTGTGCTTGTACTACACCTGCGGATGCACGTTGATACGACAATCCAGATGTGACCGCATTATAGTTTGTACCAAATGCAATGTCATGGTATAGTCCATCAAAAATAAGACCAAAGTCTCTTCGACATTTGGCCTCATTAAAGGTAAATGATTCTTGTGTCGTAAGATAAGATACCGCAGAATCTAACGTTGAAAATGCATCTTGTAGTGAAGTACCAAGGTTACCCTTGACGCCAGACTTAGATACATAGAATACGTTATCGACTTTGTCGTCACCGACCTGCACGATATCGATAGACCCGTTCGCATCCTTCTTGATGAACATTTTGCCATCATGGGTGTTGATCGCAATTTCACCCAGTTGGATGTCTGCGATGCCGGGTCGTCTACCTTCGACTCCTGTTCTTTTTTGTAGTTGTCTAGTATTTGCCATAGTATCTATTTATTAGAACACTCCACCATCGTTTGTGATTACGGATATTGCACCAACAGAATCGACCGAAAACTGATCAGAATCCAATTTAACAATGCCAGCGTTTACGAATGTTGCGAACTCGGCAAGGACAACTACTCTACCCAAAGAGTCTAGTGCGATGTCAATACCTTCTCCTCCCTGCAATACCTGAACTAGGTTAGCAGCGAGATCTTGTTGATTAATACTAGCAACATTAAGAATACCGATGGTGGCGGAGTCTGCTGCCAAGAACTTGGTATCTGTAGTTCCACCTACGGTTAAGTCACTGTCTATGTTGAGTTCGTTGATTGCCTTTGCGGAGTCAACAATGAGTGCGGCATTCGGTGTATTAATACCGTGGACATGTGTAAGAAGATCTGTAAAGTACTTACCACCAATGACATCAATTCGAGATGCGAGTTCGGTTTGATCAGATCCTACACCAAAGTATAATCGATCACCACCATTACCCCCACCACCTGTAGATGGATCGGATAGGTATGAGTATGCAAGTTCGCCACCACGAAGACCTGTGGGTAGACCCGAATCACCAGATCTGCGTATGAGAATGTAACCACGATCAGAATCTCTGTTGAAAACCTTACCGTCTATCTGGTTAACACTAGATTGAGAGTTTCTTAATATCCCATCACTATCCGCAATGAGAATATCACCTTTTAGAATGTTGCTGGTTGTTATACCTACAACATCATTTAGGTTAACCGAGTTGGATACAAGGACGTTCTTAGTAGGAGTACCGACGACAATCTTTAAGACCTGTGCGTCATCTCCCACTACTACCTTATAATTTGATGATTTTCTTTGATCTGACATCTGTTATTCCTATGTAACTGCTGGATTAACAGAGATCAATCCCTGCAAGACTCGTTGAATAGTAGTACCGTCACTATCCGTTTGTGCAATTTCTACGTCAAAAACATAACGTTTTCTATGGTTCAGTGCATCTGTCTGTGCATTTGTGAGGGACAGATTTACGATACCGTCAGATGCGGGTGACGCAACTAACGCAGTGAAAGAAACTTTATCCGAGTCACTTACGTCATGACTAGTCGCAAGTTTACCTGCTGCGGAATATCCAGTCAGGTCTTTCTTCGAACCGTTTTTATTGACGAGATACAGGTCGATGGCGACATCAGTGCCTTGATCGATCGTGAGATCTTCGTAGTAAGCCATATAAAACTTCCAAGTATTAAGTGGTTTGTATATGGTTTATTTATACGTTTCAATCTTCACGGATGTCTTCAATAACCCAATCTTGTATACCAGATGACATTTCTGAACGATCCATGATAAATGCAATAGTCATTCTCAATCCTGTACTACCATTTCTTGCACTGTGATATACTACTTTATCCATTCCATCGGAGTATGAACCGAAATATCCTGCCTTACATTGCCATCCTTTTTGATCTGGTATAGTGACCATTTCTTTCTTGACCGGATCATAATGTCTCCAATGACCATCACCAGTCTCAGAATAAGTGAAGATAAAATTATACGCAGACGCATTTGCGTTGTTGTGCCACGAGATATACCCGTTTGGTGGATATACACTAAACAACGCATTCTTCTTGAGGTTCAATTGAGTCTGGATCTTCTCGTAAAAGTTGTTGATGCGAACACCAACTTCCTCTGCGACTTCTTGAGCGTCTGGAACAAACTGCATACCATTAGACCCAAAGGAGTGAGATACAATTGCTTCAGGAAACCCACCATGACGTGTTCCCTCTAGACGTACCTTATCAAAATATTCTATACCAGTAAAATAGTCAGCATCCTGTACGGACATTTGATTCCTACAACTTTGAGAAACCGACTTGTAGTTATCATCTTTCAGAAACCATAGGGTCTCATTCAGAATATTCTTAGCATAGTCATTGAGGGGTATGTCCTTCATTATCATCGATACACTTCCTGTTTAGCAGTTGCGCTTGAGTAATGCCGAATCACAATGGGTTCTTTATTATGGTTCAACTCTGCTTTATATTTAGAGTAGTAGTTCCAACGTGCATCGTCTTCCATGATACCTACACTCAAATCATTACAGAATCTTTCGTCTTTATTGACCAACCACCAAAGAGAGAATTGATCCCAACGTTTAAACGATGCGGGATAGTTTTCTAGATCTTCAGTGCCGTCTTCTTTCTTTGGCCACCACTTACCTGAATATTGTAATACGGTCAAGTCAAACCAAGCATCCATGAACTCACGCACTAGAGGTTTTCTCATATCATATAGACAGACTCCTCCACACAGATCGAATCCGGCTTTCTCCCCATTGGGTTTAGTTGCGCCCGGAAAGAATACTTCTGCATAACAGTAGTGACGTTCTTTAGGTAAACCGGTGAATAATACATCGTGACCATTGAATAGGTCAAATACCTTCGCGATATCTTCGTGTTCACACTCGGTGTCTGCGTCAATGTAGAATGTCAGATCATATGGTGATTGCGCCATACCACGGATCTTTGCACGTTTATGATCATCACACAAGATAATATCATCAGCAATAGATCTACCATAGTCATCAAGAAGATGTTCTTCGGTAACAAGACAGAACTTTGCGTCTGGATAGAAGTCTCTTACAGACTCTATCAAGTTACATGCAGAGTTATAGAAAAACTTAGTTCTTGATGCTACTACTAAATATCCTTTACTCGGTTCCGTCATTACCAAATGCTCCCACTTCTAAACCAATTATCAATGCAGCATATGCATTCATTTCAACTTCATTCTGAGAACGCCGCAGTTTGGTTCGGAGAGGTTTGTTTTTACTATCACGAATCTCTGGAATCTCAAACGCTTGAAGTTTCATATGGAATAACTTTTCCAATACTTGCGTTTTCTTAGCATTCTCTTGTTTGATCTTCCTAGTTTTCACTTCCATATCTTTGCGTTTACGTCTTTCGTCCGTATTCGCATCAATCTTATCTTGTCCTATAAGGGACACTACTTCTTTGTATTGTGGACAAAGTGAACGGTCTTGCAAAGTTCGAGAAAAAGTAGAGACTTCTTTCCGTCTTCCCCCACCTTCTATCTTATGCATCCTTATGCATTTAACGACAGAACGGTCATCAATACCGTCCTCCCAATATGCATTATCTTGTATTTCATATTCCATATTAATCTACCCTCACGTATAAAGTATATGTTTCAATAACAGCAGGTGAACCAAGTAGTTCTCCTCCCGCACCATAAGTTGACTCACCTATATATGTCCCTGCGTAATTCTCTTCTGAACCTTCACCTTCAAACGTATTTACAAACTCACCTTCGAACGCACCTGCTTGGAAGGTTGAACTGTACTCTCCAGAGAATCCTGCTACCTCATCTCCGGAGTACTCACCAACATAGATCTGTGTAAACGAGACTCCGAGGAACTCTTCTTCCACAGGGCCTTCATATTGGTCATAGGTGTTTGAGAAGTCAGATTCATATGCACCTTCGAACTCCCCTTCCGAGAAATTGGACAAATATGCAACGGTAAATGCGTCCCCTTCATAACTTGCAGCATACTGACCATCGTAGTTCGCAGAGAAGTCTGGTACATATTCACCACTGTAATCCCCCGTGAAATCCTGTTCATATATTGATTGGTAATCAGATCCATAGTCTGTACTGTAATCACCTGCATAGTCACCAGAGTAGTCTCCGGTAAAGTTGCCTTCATAATCTGAAGAGTACTCGGTTTGATAAGGTGACACAAAGTCACCGGTATATGCAGAACCGTAATCACCCTCAAATGTAGAGGTGTATTCAGTATTAAAGTTACCTGAGTATATATCCTCGTAGTTAGATTCGTATACTGTCTCATAGTTTGTGGTATAGAGTTCTTCTACTACACCAGTATACTCACCAGTATATGGTTCGATATCAACACGTCCATACTCACCGGTATATTCTTCTAAGACATTACGATCATACTCACCAGTAAATATCTCTTGAATTATTGCCTGATATTCGCCAGTGTAGTTTTCAATGACACCACCAGAGTAATCTCCAGTATAAGTGTCTGGATCTTCACGAGTGTATTCTCCACTATAGTCTTCTGGGATATCACCTTCATAATCTCCCGTATAGTTTTCCGCGACCTCACCAGTGTAATCTCCGGTGTAGTTCTCAAGAATTACTCGACCATAGTCTCCAGTATATATCTCTGCGTCTTCACCGGTATAATCCCCTGTGTAAGTTACTGGAGTTTCGCGACCATACTCACCAGTGTAAGTCTCTGCAACTTCACCTTGATAATCACCAATGTATAACTCAGCAATCTCACTACCATAATCACCAGTATATGTTTCGGAAACATCACGTTCGTAATTTCCTTCATAGTTCTCTAAAACCTCACCAGTATAATCACCAGTATAGTTTTCAGTAATAATACCAGTGTAATCTCCGGTGTAGTTTTCTAGTGCTTCACCACCATAATCACCGGTGTAAGTCTCTGCAACTTCACCCGTGTATTCACCGGTGTAATCTTCGATTTGAGTTCGAGTATATGCACCTGTAAATGGCACAGGGGTTTCTCTAGTGTAATCACCAGTAAATTGAGTTACGTCAGTTCTTTCGTAGTCACCAGTATAAGAATCTTCCTGATCTCTTTCATATCCACCGGTGTAAGATTCAATCGATTCTCTTTCGTAGTCACCGGTAAAGGTGGTTAGATCTTCACGACCATATTCACCAGTATAGAGATCTTCTTGTGCACGTTCGTAATTACCGGTATAAGTTTCAACTTCTGTACGTTCATAGTTACCGGTGTAGGGGTCAGGATCTACACGTTCGTAATCACCGGTGTAGTCTTCTGAAACTGAACGTACGTAACCACCAGTATAGGTATCTGGATCTTCACGAGTGTAGTCACCAGTATAAGAATCTTCTTGATCTCTTTCATATTCACCAGTGTAATTGACCAGATCGTCTCGTTCGTAATTACCGATATATAGTTCGGAATCGATACGACCGTAGTCACCAGTGAAAGTCTCTTCTACGACTCTAGTGTAGTCACCCGTAAACGCATCTGTCTGCACACGTTCGTAGTCCCCAGTGAAGTTGTCGGTTTGAATACGGGTATAGTTACCAGTATAGTTCTCTACAATGACACCTTCATAATCACCAGTGTATGTTTCTAGTGCGTCCGCAGTGTAGTTGCCGGTGTAATTCTCTAAAGGTTCGCCTGTATAGTCTCCAGTATAATTCTCGGAAACACCACCAGAGTAATCCCCAGTGTAGTCCTCTGTAGGTATACCAGTGTAATCACCAGAATAGTTCTCTAAAGGTTCGCCGGTATAGTCTCCAGTATATGGTTCTGTGGGTATACCAGTGTAATCACCGGTGTAGTTCTCAGCAGCACCACCTTGATAATCACCAGTATATTGTTCTACTTGTGTTCTTTGGTAGTTACCAGTATAGGTCTCAACTTGAGTTCTCTCGTAGTTACCTGCATACGGTTCAACGATAACACCAGTATAATCACCAGTGTAAGTTTCTAGTTGGATACGTCCGTAGTCTCCAGAGTAAATCTCTTGTATATCACCTTCATAATCACCGGTATAGGTTTCAACTTGAGTTCTCTCGTAGTTACCTGTATAGTTCTCAACAACCACACCAGTATAGTTACCCGTGTAAGTCTCAAGATCAATACGTCCATAATCTCCGGTGTAGTCTTCTAAAGCATCACCTTGGTAATTTCCAGAGAAGATAACTGTTTGAGTTCTCTCGTAGTTACCCGTGTAATCAGACAGGTAAGTGGTAGCATAAGTGCCTGAATAAGGGCCGGCATAAGATGCTTCATAGTCACCGGTAAACGGATCTGTCTGCACACGTTCGTAATTACCGGAGTAAGTCTCACCCGCAATACGAGCATAGTCTCCAGTAAAGTTGGATGTTTGATCCCTCTCGTAATCTCCCGTGTATGTGTCTGCCTGAACACGAGTATAGTTACCAGAATAGTCATCTGTTTGAATACGTACATAGTTACCCGTGTAAGTCTGGATGTCTTCTCTTTGGTAGTTACCAGTATAGGTTTCAACCTGAGTTCTCTCGTAGTCACCGTCGAATGTTTCTCCGGAGTCACGTGTATAACTACCGGTAAAGGTATCTACTTGATCACGAGTATAGTTACCGGTATAGACATCGGTTTGATCACGTTCATAGTTACCAGTATAACCCTCTGATTGAATACGAGTATAACCACCAGTAAACTGAGTTCCGTCAACACGAGTATAGTTACCCGTATAGTTCTCGCCAGGCGCACCAGTATAGTTCCCTGAGTAATTTTCTACTGGAGCACCAGTATATTCACCAGTATAGTTCTCGCCAGGCGCACCAGTATAATCACCAGTGTACGTTTCTAGTGCGTCCGCAGTGTAGTTGCCGGTGTAATTCTCTGCTTGGGTGCGTGAATAACTACCTACATAATTCTCTGCTTGAATACGTACATAGTTACCTACATAATTCTCTGCTTGAGTTCTCTGGTAGTTACCAACATAGTTTTCAACTTGTGTCCTTTCATAGTTACCAATGAACTCCTGTTCTTGGGTTCGTTCGTAGTTACCCGAATAATTCTCTGCTTGAATACGTGTGTAGTTACCAGTATAGGTTTGAATCTGTGTACGGTCATAACTACCAGTGTAACTCTCTGCAACGACACCTGCATAGTTACCACCGTAAGCAGCCGAGTCATCACGTTCGTACGATCCTGTATAACTTTCTTGAACCGCACCTTGGTAATCGCCAGCAAACTGAACAGTAACAGTACCTACATAGTTACCAACATACGCTTCGTCCACCGCACCAGTATAGTCTCCGGTGAAGTTTTCTGCAACCACACCTTGATAAGAACCGGTATAAGGTGTTACTTGAACACGTGCATATGAACCAACATAGTTTTCTGCGGGTGAACCTGTGTAGTCACCCGTGTAGGCTTCTACTTGTTCCCGTGTATAGTTACCAGCGTATGTCTCTTGTGAAGCACGTACATAATTACCCGTGTAGGATTGATCCTGAGTACGGGCGTAACTACCAGTGTAACCCTCTTCTTGAGTACGTGTGTAGTTACCGGTATAGGTCTCTTGTGCATCACGTGAATAGTTACCTGTGTAAGTTTCACCTACAACACCAACATATGAACCAGTATAACCCTGTTGGGCAGCACGTTCATAACCACCTGTATAGTTCTCGGCAGGCGCACCAGTGTAATTACCAGTGTAATTGTCTACTTGATCACGGGCATAGTTACCAGTATAGGTCTCTTGTACATCACCGCCATAGGTACCAGTGTAAGGAGCGGCATCGTCTCTTGTGTAGTTACCTACGTAGTTTTCTATTTGTGTACGTGCATAACTACCTACATAATTCTCTGCGGGAGCACCTGCATAGTTACCTGCATAGGTATCAATTTGTGTACGTGAATATGAACCAACGTAGTTTTCTGCGGGTGCACCTGTGTAGTTACCTGTATATGGTTGCACTTGAACACGTGCATAATTACCGGTGTAAGTTTGTTGTGCATCACGAGAGTAACTACCAGTATAGGATTGTTGTGCATCTCGAACATATGATCCTACGTAGTTCTGCGGTGCACTACGACTATACGTACCCACATAATTCTCTGCGGGAGCACCAGTGTAGTTACCTAAATAGTTCTCGCCAGGATTACCTATATAGTTACCAGTGAATGTTTCTTGAGGAACACCAGCGTAGTTACCGGTGTATGCTTGCGATTGGGTACGAGAATAACTACCTACATAGTTTTCTGCTGCAATACGTGTATAGTTACCAGTATAGGTCTCCTGAACTGCACCACCGTAACTACCGGTGTATGGTTGTAGTTGAGTACGTGCATAGTTACCCGCATAGGTTTCTTGTACATCACCTTGATAGTTCCCTGTGTACGCAGCGGCTTGGTCTCTTGTGTAGTTACCGGTGTAAGTTTCACTTATAACACCAACATATGAACCAGTATAACCCTGTTGAGAATCGCGAACATAATCGCCGATAAAGAACGTGTCTTGAATGCGTTGGTAATCACCAATGTAACCACCAGAATAAGTCCCTACGTAGTTTGCACCAGCGCTGTTATAAGTTGCCTCGGTACCTGAAACGAAGTTGGATAGGTAAGTACCTCCACCACCAACGTAAGTAGCACCAAACGATACATTATTCGCGGTCAAATAATAAGAAACAAAACCACCCGCGAATCCTACAAAGCTACCACGAGTGAATTGTTGTCCACTAATCGTCACGGTTGTAGTCGAGAAACTACCAGTTGCAGTACCCCAAATACCAGTTGGCCAATAGATCCAGATGTTGTTAGACCCACCCGCAGTAGAAACTTTCCACTCATGTTGAAAAGCTGTATACTGTGGCCCATCGTTGCTCAAATAATTAGCCGCATTATAGGGTTGTGCACTACCAACGAAGTTGCCAGTATATGTGACCGCAGGGCCAATGTAGAAATTAGTGCCAGTTTCTCCACCAATATAACTACCGGTATAGTTTACATTACCTGAACCCAAGTAAAACTCTGGTTCGCCTGGCCCTCCGGGCAGAGACCCTTCAAAAAAATCTGTAGTGATACCAGCATAAGTGCCTTGATAGTTAGTACCACCACTACCACCACTTTCGAATCCGCCGGAGCCAACAAAACCACCTGCGGGAGTACTATTTCCGACAGCAACATAACCACCGGTGTATGCTTCACCACTTGTACCACCATAATCACCGGTGTATGCTTCACCCGAAACACCCTGATAGGTACCAGTATATCCTTGTTGTGCAGCACGTTCATAACCACCGACATAGTTCTCAGCGGGTGCGCCGGTGTAGTTACCGGTATATGATGTTCCTTGAATACGAGTATAGGAACCAACATAGTTCTCTGCGGGATTACCTGCATAGTTACCGGTGTATGCTTCACCTTGGGTACGAGAGTAACTACCTACATAGTTTTCTGCGGGTGCGCCGGTGTAGTTACCTGTATAAGTCTCTTGTACTGCACCGGCGTAACCACCAGTATATGGTTGTAGTGCATCACGTGCATAATCACCGGTATATGGTTGTATTTGAACACGTGCATAGTTACCCGTGTAAACATTGGTCTGATCACGTGTATAGTTACCGGTATAGGTCTCTTGTACTCCACCTGCATAGTTACCGGTGTAGGTTTCTTGAACCGCACCTTGATACGTTCCTGTATAGGTCTCTTGAACTGCACCACCGTAAGAACCTACATAGTTCTCGCCAGGATTACCTGCATAGTCACCAGAGTAAACATTGGTTTGGTCGCGTTGGTAATTACCGGTGTAAGTTTCTTGTACTCCACCTACATAGTCTCCCGTAAACGGTGTTACTTGAGTACGTGAATAATTACCGGTATAGGTCTCTTGTACTGGGCCTGCATAGTCACCCGAATAAGGTTCTGCGGGAGCACCAGTATAGTTACCAGTAAATGCTTGACCTTGTGCACGAGTATAGGATCCTGTATAGTTTTCTGCGGGTGCTCCGGTGTAGTTACCCGTGTAAACATTGGTTTGATCACGAGTATAGTTACCGGCATAGTTTTCACCTACAACACCAACATATGATCCGGTATAACCCTGTTGGGCAGCACGTTCATAACCACCGGCATAGTTTTCTGCAACTACACCAGCATAAGTCCCTACGTAGTTCTCACCGACAGCACCAGTATAAGGGCCAGTATAACCCTCTTGTACTCCACCGGCGTAACCACCGGTATAAGGTTCGGTAAGCACACCTTCATAAGTGCCTGTGTAAGGTTCTGCGGGAGCACCAGTGTAGTTGCCAGCAAATGTTGTTGTCTGGTTACGTGTATAATTACCGGTATAGGTCTCTTGTACTCCACCTGCATAGTCACCACTGTATGTCTCTTGTGCATCACGTGTATAGTTACCAGTGAATTGGTTTGTAGTGTAAACAGCGTCTTCAAGAGAAGACTGCCAACCCAATACAGTTTCTTCGTCAGCACTCTGATCGTTGACAGCAAGATAGAAATTGGTTGTACCTTCAAACTTCCACAAAGTATTCGAGTTAAAGTTCGTGGTGTTACCTGCGACAGTGCTACCAGTTGAGTTGAATCCGTTGTTACCAGTACGCAATACATAAGTGGGACTGTCCGCAGAACCACCACTAAAGTGTGTCACGTGTTCTGTCCAAGCAGAACCATTCCAACTTGAAACCCTAACATAACCAGTAGATGGCATTACAATCACATAATCACGAAGTTCTTGACCCCATGAGTATGTGTTAGACATAAATCTTTCTGGTAAACCCCAACAGTTATTACCACCGTCCCCATCACCAATCTCAGTGTGTGACATACGAGAAGAGTTGTGATACGAAACCTGACTACCGTTGCTTTCTCCACTCGCATCAGTATTTGATCTACCACCAGCAGCGTACGCACGACGATGATAAATCCTTTCACCAACATTAGAAGTAGGTGGTACCATCGATAAATCACCATTACTCGTACCCTGAGAGGTAACAATAATAGGTCTGTTTGAGTGAAAGTTAAAGAATCCGGTCGTACTACTCATTGTATGTGAAGTAACAGTGTTAGTACCGCCAGGCAATTCAACTACACTATCCCAAGTACCATAACTAATCATGTCCGCTACAGAGGGACAACTAGGATTAGTGGTATCGTCGATACGAGGTTCCCAGAACTGTTGATTAGTAGTAGTGTCCGTCGAGTAGTACAAGAAAGAACGGTGGTGAGTTTTTGCTGTTCCTGACGGCCATACGTAATCTTGTTCAATGGTATCAACTTTTGTACCAGACGTGTTGTAGATACCAGATTCAGTATCTACCGCACCGGTACCAGATCCTTCTGGCCAAACGTGACCAACAACAAGGTACCACTCATCCGAAGACCCACCCCATTGTTCGTTGTAGTTGGCGTTGACTTCAAAGTACGGGTTTGTAGTGGTAGAACCCGCGACTCGACGAGGCATGGCAAGGTTAGAACCACCACTATTGTATGCATGGGTACCCATGTAAAAGTGACCATTACCCTTTACTTTACGTCTTACCCATGTAGAGAAACGATACTTTTTAGTTGAATCAACTAGTACTTGACTAGTGTTCCAACCACCGTCTGCATTAGAAGCCGCGTCTTGGTTAGACACGTCCCAGACAATATCCTGACCTTTCGGAGAGTCATCGATGATACGACTGTTACCGTCACCGTTCTGACTATAACTTGGCAGATGTGATTCACCAAGTGAGTGCCACTTCTCAAACTCCATTAATAGGTTGGATTGGTCATCATATCCACGACCATTCGCATTGCCAGGATTAAAGATCTTTACACGAGCTTCATCTCTAGAATAGAAGTTAAGAGTGCCGGGTTGATACCGATTCGTATAACCCTGAAAGTCTTCGCCCGCTAATGATTCAGGTACAACTGCGTTACCTTGATCTTGAACGAATAGATGAATAGGATTAGATGGATTGGTTGAAACAATCCTGTCACCTTGGTTGGCCGTAAAGGTTCCACTGACTGGGCCACTAGTGGTGGTAACTACAGTCGTCGTAACACCGGCAGAGGATACTTTGTAAATCTCTGTCCCAGTATATAATGCAGAATAGGTGATCGTACTCGAACCTGACTTCATTACATGCCAAGATGAACTACCGTGGTGTCTTGTTGATCTCGTATATGCATCAATGTTCCCAACATATGATCCACCGGATTGGATGTATGATGCACCCCCAACACGAGTGTATGAAGAAATATATTCTTCTAACTCCTCGCGAGTGAAATCACCAGTATATGATTCGTGAACTGTACGTGAGTAAGAACCCGTGTACGTTTCTTGTACTGGGCCTACATAGTTACCCGTAAATGGTGTTACTTGAGAACGTTCATAACCACCAGTATAGGTCTCTTGTACTGCACCCGCATAATCACCACTGTAACTTTCAGTGACCTGACCTTCATAATTGCCGGTGTAAGGTTCTATTACCTGTCCAGTATAAGGGCCAGTATAACCCTCTGTGGGTACACCGGTATAATCTCCCGAATATGGTTCTGCTGCACCACCAGTGTAGTTACCGGTATAAGTTTCTGCTGCACCACCTTCATAATTACCGGTATAAGTCTCTTGTACTGCACCTGCATAGTTACCAGTGTAGGTTTCACTTGCATCACGAGTGTAGTTACCAGTGTAGGCATCAGTTTGAACACGTGTGTAGTTACCAGTGTAAGTGTCTGCTTGAATACGTGTGTAGTTACCACTATACGTTTCTACTTGAGTACGTTGATAGTTACCGGTGTAGGTTTCTAACGCACCACCTTCATAATCACCGGTGTAGGTTTCTTGAACCGCACCTGTATATTCACCAGTATAAGGTTCTGCGGGAGCACCAGTGTAGTTGCCGGTGTAATTCTCTGCGGGAGATCCGGTATAGTTTCCTGTGTAGTTCTCACCAACAACACCTTGATACCCACCAGTATAAGGTTCAACAGGAATACCGGTATAATCGCCAGAGTAGTTTTCACCAGGCGCACCAGTATAGTTTCCTGTGAAAGGAGTAGCAGGAGCACCTTCATAGTCTCCCGTGTAAACTTCAATAATATCACCAGCATATCCACCAGTGTAAGGTTCGGTAGGAACGCCAGTATAGTTACCAGTATAGGTTTCTAGCGTAGTACCAGCATATTGACCCTGATAGTTCTCTACGGGTGCACCAGTATAATCACCAGTATATTCTTCTATTGCAACACCCGTGTAGTTACCTGCGTAGTTGCCCACATAACCCTTGTTATAGTTACCAGTGTAGGTCTGTAAAACTTCACCTATGTAATCACCGGTGTATGGTTCTATTTCAGTCCGATCATAGTTTCCGGTATACCCTTCTTCTATTGAACCTGTATAGTTACCGGTGTATGGATCGGTCTGATCACGTTCATAGTCACCAGTATAAGTTTCTGCGGGAGCACCTGTATAATTGCCAGAGTAAGAGTCTGCTTGAGTACGTGTATAGGAACCAGTATAGTTTTCAACTACATCGCCACCGTAATCACCAGTAAAATTAGTTGGATCTGCTCTTTCATAGTCACCTGAGTAAGGTTCTGCGGGAGCACCTGTATAATTGCCAGAGTAATTCTCGCCAGGCGCACCTGTGTAATCACCAGAGAACGTAGTGCCGTCATCTCGCACATAGTTACCAGTGTATACGTCTACCTGCACACGTTCGTAGTCACCCGTAAACCCGTCCGTTTGTACACGTTCATAGTTACCAGTGTATACGTCTACTTGGTTTCTTTCATAGTCCCCAGTATATGTGGTTTCGGTGATACGACCATATTCACCGGTGTATGTGTCTACTTGGGTTCTTTCGTAATTACCGGCATAGGTTTCACTTGCATCACGAGTGTAGTTACCCGTGAAGTCGACAAGAGTAACACGAGTATAATCTCCAGTGTAAGTCTCTAGTGCTTCACCACCATAATCGCCAGTGTAACCCTCTGCAACTTCACCGGTATATTCACCGGTATAAGGTTCAATGATGATACCTTCATAAGGGCCAGTATAGTTTTCTGCGATCGCACCAGTATATTCACCGGTGTACGGTTCTTCTATTTCACCAGTATATTGTGCAGTATAATTTTCTGAGATCTCACCAGTATAGTTACCGGTATAGGTTTCAGCAATAATACCTTCATACTCACCGGTGTAGTCTTCTGCAATTTCTGACTCATACTCACCGGTGTAGTCTTCTGCAATCTCACCAGTATAATCTCCAGTGTAGTCTTCGAGTGCCTCACCGGTGTAATCTCCAGAGTAGTCTTCGAGTACCTCACCGGTGTATAGAGAACTATATGTTTCAGAAACACCACCAGTATAGTCACCAGTGTATTGTTCTGTAGGAATACCGGTATAGTTACCTGAGAAAGTGCGTTGATTCAATCCAATATAAGATCCAATATATTCTTCAGGCACTTCACCAGTATAATCACCGGAGTATGTTTCTAAAATAGTACCACCGTATTCACCGGTGTAGGGTTCTAGAACATCACCCTGATATGCACCAGCAAATAAAGTTGAGTCATCTCTCTCATAATCACCGGTGTAACTAGTCTCGTCTATACGACCATATTCGCCTGTAAATGTGTCAGGATCTGCACGTTCGTAATCACCCGTGTAAATGTCTTCCTGAGTTCTCTCGTAATTACCACTATAAATCTCGATGATTTCTGAAGTATATTCACCGGTGTAGTTCTCTGGGATCTCACGAACGTATTGACCTTCATAGATCTCATCGTCTTCTCTCTCATAGTCACCAGTATAGTTTTCTGAGATGTCACCTGAGTACAATCCAGTATAACTGTCTTCCTGAGTTCTCTCGTAGTCTCCAGTGTACTCTTCTTCTATCGCAGAGTTGTAGTTACCGGTGTAGACATCTGGGTCTGCACGTTCGTAGTCACCTGTGTATGTTACAGGTGTTTCACGAGTATAGTCACCAGTATAAGTCTCGGTGATATCACCTTCATAATCACCGGTGTAAAGTTCTTCTTGAATACGACCATATTCGCCAGTGTATGTTTCTGAAATATCACGTACGTATTCACCGGTATACAACTCAACGATCGTACCAGTGTAATCTCCGGTGTAAGTTTCTTGAGTGTCGCCTGCATATTCACCAGTGAAATCAACAGATGTTGTTCTTTCGTAGTCACCAGTGTAATCACCAGTATAATCTCTTATGAAGTCGCTTAGATAGTTTGTAATAAAGTCTTCACTGTATGCAGCTTCGAACGCGAGAGCTTCATAATTACCAACAAACAATGCAGTAAAGATGTCTTGGTAATCACCAGTAAAGACAGTTTCGTATTCAGATACGTAGTTTGTGTCTGCATAGTTTGCAACGAAAGTACTACTGAACGATCCTTCATACTGACCAGCATAGTCAGAAGTATAGTTACCCGTATATTCTTCTTCAATGTACACGGAAGAGTAGTTTTCACTTTCCGGTGTGCCCTCATACAAATTAGAGAACTGTTCTGTTACATCTGCACCAGTATAATCACCAGTATACCCTAGAGTAAAGTTACCCGTGTAGACATTGTCAACGTATGTTGCTTCAAAGTCTCCGGAGTAATTCTTCGCAAAGTTAGACTCGTAAGAACCTGTATAACCTTCTGCGTAGTCACCTGTGTATAGAGAGATAAACGAACCGATATAGTTACCAACAAACTCAGAATTATAATTCTGTTCGTAGTTACCAACAAAGGTGGTTTCATAGTCGGGAATATATGTACCAGTATAATCCTGATCGAATGGTGCCGCACCAGTATAGCCAGGATCATCAAAGTAAGTTCTTCTAGTATCGAGTGCGGTACCACGTGGTACCCATGTACCTAACGCAGTTGGTGTACCCTGAGATGAGGATCTTAATTGATATGTACCAATACCAGTAGACATGATCAACTTTTTGACACGTTCACCGAAGGTGTACTGAATCTCTGGTTCTGATAACGCCTTCAGACCTGCGAACACTCCGTTCTGTCTAAAGATAGAAATTGGTTGACGCTTAGGAGGAATAGGTGCACTTGAACCCTTCATCCATATGTGATAATAGTTGTTAGTACCGTCACCACGTGTATCAGTGAACATGTTCTCAATGAACTTGAAGTACCCAACGCCAGGCGAACCATCGGATAGACGGAATGTGCCAGGCAATTCGTTGTTTATAATCTTACGAGCAAACTTAGTACAAAGAATATCCAACTCACTGTCGGACATTTCCTTTACACCCTGCGGTTGGGTCTGCCAATAGACTGGGTTTCTTTTCAAAACACCAGTAGGAAGATCCGCAATAGGACTCTGAAACAAATCAGTTTCGTTTGATACACTACTAGGTGGACGAGTTTCCTGTACCTCAATAGTAGGTAAGGTTACTGACAAGTCTGCCGTATTTGTGTTGTTATTCTGATCAATCGAGTTAGTCTGTATAGAAATGTTAATCGAACCGATTGAAGTCAGAGTGTAACGATAGATTCCACGATACTCACCACTGAGTGTAGGGTCTACAAAGTCTTGCCATGTAATTGAACCATCACCTGCAATGTCAGTTGGTGCGGGAGTGCCATTGATAGTCTCAGTGAATGTTGCATTTCCCGCAGTTGTTGCGTTCATGTTGATAGTTTCGAAACCACCACCATTCACTTCGGTTGCGTTCAACACAATATTAAGTTCTAGGGTGTCACCAATATAAACGGTTTCTGGTAAACCACCACCAGAGGAAGTGTGAGTATGAATACCGTTGTTGACATTAGATGTTGTGACAACCTGAAACTCTGTAGAAATAACCAGAGGGTCATCGTTGGATGTTTCATCGAAGAATGTGTTGGAGAATGTACCTACTAACTCACTACCTTGATCGAATCGAGATAACGAAGAAGTGTCAGCAGAATCCATACCTGCAAGATGAAGTCCTGCCTGATAGGCGATAGAGTCTTCGTCTGCAAGAGTAAACTCTTGAAGTTTACCACCGGATAAACTTTTTAAGGGTCTATATGACATTAAATATTAATTCCCAACGCAACTTCAGTTTTTGTATTACTATTTATGCATATTAGAAATTAACAATTCCAAAGAACGCTTGATTTCTGAAATATCTTTTTCTAGATTATCAAGACGATCTTTTTGTGTCATGTCCTTTTGTTCCCTTTCTCTACGTAATTTTTGTCTATTCTTAGCGTGCATGATCGCAACGCTATCAGTGTTAATAATAGCGTTGGATCTTTTGTCACGGACTAAGTGTGGGTAACCTTCAACGGTCACATAGTTATCTATACCCACGGATTAATGCGCTAAGAACGTTATCGCAAGGTTCTTAATTGCGGGGGCAATACCGGTACCTTTCATGACCCACTTGGTTTGTGCTTGGTTGAATGGTTTCAATGTACCATTCTGACCACCGGCAAGATACTCTGCACGATTATAGTTACCGTCATTTCTCCGTGGAAGAGGTTCTCTCGGTTCTTGAAGTGTCCAAGGTTGGAGAGTAATATCTTCGTCCGCCTGTGCAGTTCTAAAGTAGAAGTCTACATCTGCACTATCGGGTAACCAACAATCACCACGTGCATCAATACCAACAGCAGGTTCTGGCAACACAACTACTTTAGTAATGTGTTTCGATGCAGTAGTACCACCAGTAGGTGCCGTCTCACTTACAGGATATAGGTGAGGTGTTACTGAAGGATCATCTACACAGTAACCCGCAGCAATCAAAGAAGATCTTTGTAAGTCGACAATCGGTGAAACATAATCATCTCCAGACTTGAAATCAACCTTGATGTATGCAGATCTTACACCTGAACCTAGGTTTAAGGTTTCGGATGCAGCATTATAGATTGTTTTCGGAGCATCGAACGTGGTATTTTCTTCGGGGGTTATACGTCCATATTCTGCATCTTGGATAAACCGAGTCTCGCCACCACCGATATTTGATCCGGTAGTAAACTTCGCAGATGTATCAATGGAGGTAGATCTTGGTATCGATTTCTCCAATACAACGTTTGCAGTTGTAAAGACAACGTTACCTTGAGATCGAATCCTGTCTCCACCACCGAAACCACCGAACGTTGCACTGTCAACATCAATAGTATAACCATGTACATCAATCTCTTGTACTGTGTGATCACCATTGAAGGATGACGCAGTGTTACCAAAGAATCCTTCTGCGCTGTCTAGGTTTGTGATATCTCCTACTCGCAGACCGTGACACATATGTTTAACATATACACGATTAGACCCACCGGTTACTAGGATTGGGTTTTCCTCTAACTCACGGGGTGCGAGATCTTGGTTGTTCAAGATCAAAGAACCACCACCTTGGTTAAACTTCGCACGAACCAGACGATACATGAGGTCTTGATTCTTAGTCTCCAACCAGTTAGTACCGTTCTGTGGTAGGAACAGAGTGCCTGGGATTGGTTGTGTAGATACACGTTTGACCGAAGAACCTAGTACAGGATTACCTGCGGTTGCACTAAACAACTCATATGCAGTAGACGAAGATGATACTACGATTGCATACTTCTTCCAAGGTTGTAAGTGAATTGGTTCATCAAACTCAAAAGTCGTAGGTCTAGACTGTACAGTAGAGAGAATAGGTGTAGTACCAATCGCATCAACATCGCCAGGATTCTTAAATACATGAGAGTCCGGTACGATAACGTTTTGAGAAGGTTTACCATTCTCCACTGGACGTATGTGTACTGACACAGGAAGATCACCAGTATCCTTCGAACGGAAATACAACTGGATCTTGGTCAACACCAATCCATATGGGTTGTCAACATAGAACGTCTGTGACATTGGATTTTCAGGTGGTGCAATAGGATTGACTTCAGTAGACGCTTGGTGGTTAAGATCCACACCAATATAATCCGACAGTACACCAGACATCGTATTAGCATTGTCAATGTTACGCAACTGTGTTGTTGTCAGACCTATATCGTTAGTACCGAATTGACCAGCTATCTTAGGTTCTGTTATCAAAACATTACCCGCAGATACCGCGTCCAGTCTTTCCTTCTGTTCTTTAGTTAGACGAGTCTGTGCCTTCTTAGACAACCACGAGTAAGGGTGTGGGGAATCTGGATGACGGAGATACTTCCAAATATTCAAAGAGTGTATCGCGACACCCTGCGCTGCATAGTAACAGAATGCCTTAGACCCTGCCTCACCCCAATCGGGTTTGTTAATGTCTAACAACATGAACTCTCTTACACCTGCACGGAATCTACGTTGAGTAAAGTATGTGGCACCAGCTTTCTTACCCCACTTCTTAATTGCCTTTTCGCGAACTGCACGGACAGAAGGTATGAAGTAGGAACCAATGATCTCGCCGTTTGCATCAGAGATTAAATCAGAAGATCCCTGTGGGTGAGCCTCAATTTGCCATCCATAACGGTTACCCCAACCATCGGTACGATCAGACCAACGAACAAACGTTGACTCTTCACGACACCACTCGGATACTTTCAGACCATCAAAGAATGGAGTGAATCTAGTATTGGGTTTTAATCCCTTCGCGTGGAAGAAGACCTTACGTGAACGCATGAATGGGATGAGTGCAAGATCGACAGTCTTACCAGCGTATCTTTTCTTTAGAGTTGATGTTAGGTAACTGTTAAATCTCTTACGCTGGGTGCGAGATATAAAGCCAACGCCAGTATTGGGGATCTCGCTTTCTCTACCCTGCCAGTTCCACTGCCAAGAGTTCCATAAAAACGCTTGATTGGTGGATAAGTCTTCAGAACCTTCAATTACACGGTTTGCGTTTGTCTGGGTATCTTTCCATTCGTCCGAAGATGGTGACATCTTGAGAGAACCGGTGTTCTGTACATGTCCAAACGGGTTAACATTAATATGGTCAGATGCAAGTGACTGGAATGCCCACTCCTGACTATCATGGTTCAGGTATACGTTGTCACCTATTTTAGTGACACCCGTAGACAATGAGTTGTTGAAAAGAAGTCTTATGTTCTCTTCTGCCGCCTTAGGGTGAATAACTTGTGCATCAGGATCTAATGACGCAGCGTAATCTTCGTTATCGGTATCTGATACTTCGTGATTTGATTGATCATCAGATTGAGAACCACTCGCGAGTCTTGATTCACCTGCACTATCCAGAGACGGTTCAAGAATGTTACGTAACTCTAGTATAGATAAAGCTGTAGATTCTGCTAGCGCATCAACCTTATCCTCAAGATCAGATATGTCCTTCATAGTATAATGTTTATGTTCTACTGGAACAAAAGATAGATCCTGACCATTTAACGTGTTAGGTTTCATTTGAATCTTATACAACTCTAACGCATTTTCTGGCGTAGGTTTGAACTGTGGATCTGATGCTTGGTTACCCATCAACAACTGCAACTCACCTTCCTGAGTCAACAACAACTTGTCTGCACGAGGCAGGTAGTAACTGATATCAGCGGTTACATGATCTCCATTCTTAGGAAGATAGTTAATATTGGTAAACGTACCGTTGTCATTATCAGAACGGAAGTCCAAGAAATCAAACAGATTTAATTCATCACCAATCTGATTTACGTGAGTGGGTATATCACTATAGTTTATCGTGTTGTAAGATGATGCAGAGAAAAAGTCGCCATCATTGTTGTGACGTAATCTCTTATAGTTAACATACAAAACGTTTGGTGCACTGTCTTCCCCATTGTGGATCAGACGTGAACGTTGGTAGAAGTTGTCTCTCTGTCCATCGTCCAGAATAAAACTATTGAACATGTCAAGACCGATGCTAGACGTGTTTTTGACAGAGTCTAGTTCAGTTACATCGACATGATCGAACTCATAGTAAGTGTATGCAACAGAGTTTTGTAAATCAAATCCAGTTTGTTTGCTTAACGTGTCTGTAATACCAGTCAGTTCAGTCTTGGTACGTACCGCACCAGTCTTCTGAGCATAGTATAACACTTCAAGAACAACACCGTCTGCAACGTCTGAGAGAGTTATCTCACCATTAGTAGTATTGACAGTGTGTGGAATGAATCCACGAGTATCAGATGCGACTATCCAGTTAGATCCGTCAACAAAAGATTCTCCAGCACCTAATACAGAAGAGATATCAATCTTACTTGATGCTACGGTTTTACTTCCAACATGTCTTTGTGTTTTCAGAACAATATCAGATATTGACTGGAGTCTTTCCCGAGTCAATGGCATTAACAGTGAGTTGTTTTGCGTATTGAACAACTTCACTTCACTGCCAGCAGTGGATAACTTATATAAGTCGGTTGTAGAAGTACCTATTGATTTGATACTAGAAAGAGATTGGTCTGAGTCAACCTTAATATCGAAAACATAAACCTTGTGTGTTCCATTATTGGGAAGGCCATTACCTTTCTCCACCGCACGGATTCTTGCAGTACCAATAATACTACTACTTGGATCTGTCAGACTAGTACTTAGATTGACTGTCGACATATCCAGATTGTTTAGTCCACGAGCAGAATCTGCAACAAAGTAGTTACCATATTCGATAGGAACAATATCGTTGTTGAGATTGTCTGTAGTCTGAGGACGTGGGATTCTTAGTTTAACGGGTGATGGAGTTTCTACTCGATAACCCTTGACGTATGCACTACCAGTGGATACAATCAATTCCAAAGAGGAATCGCCTACAACATCATCTTGGAAGTGAATCGTGTATGGGTTGACAATGTAGTCACCAGACTCTTCTTCGGTACGTAATGCAATCAGTTCATTAATCTTGTTGTATGCATCACCCTCATCGACTTCCTCAACAATCTTTGAGTTCTCGACATTGGCAAGGAATACGAAAGTTTCGTCACTAGCGATGGTTGCTTGATCACATAGTGTCAGAGTTATTCTGTATCGATCTGCGCCTGGAGATGCATTATTAATTACACCACCTGTGTTATCGTATAGGGAAGAATCATCGTTTACCGATATAACTTCTTGAACAACCTTAAATCCAATCGCCCCAGTAAAGGATTGGGTGTATGGGTTTATAATAAGGTGTTGTGTTGTTGCGTGTACGAATCGACCCAGTACAAAGAAATCACCTGTTGCAACGTCAAACCGTACGCCACGACCAGATGCATTAGGAGTCTCAGTTACTAACTCGTAACCAGAACCAGATTGATCAAACAGAGTAACTTTGTCACCGAAACGATCAGGTAGACCGGCAACAACAGATTGATCAGTATTGATGTATTGGACATATAAGGTATCATACGTGAAACCCAAACCAGTGTTTCGTGGTTGTACCTCAAGTACTTTGGCTTCAAGACCACTGACATCGTCACGGAATATCGTACCGACAGGGATATCAGCAAACGCAGAACCCGCGTTCGTAGATGCAATCTTCACATACTCGTGAGCTGCATTGATTGACATTCCACCAGAACTAACCGCAGCACCTTCTTTAAAGATGTTGCGTCCAAAACGACCCATCTCTTGATAGATAAGACTTTGGAGTTGAGTTAACTCTCGTGCTTGAAGTGCCCTACCACTGTTAAATAATATTTGATGAAATCCCTTATCTTGATCGAGATCGTCATCATAAGTACCACCTAACGTAGCGGATGTAAATGTAGTTGCCATTTTTGTCCCTTTACTTTGTTCCCAAATCAATTATGATTCGGAAATCTTCGGTTTGTGTGCCTGATCGTAGTATAGCGTTGTTGAGGTTATTTATGTACATTAAATCACCCGAATATCTGTCGAAATCTGGTTCAACAAGTGCATCAATTCCTTTTGTTGTTGCCGGAACAGTTGTTGAAGTGATTGTATCCGAATCGGTAAACACCCCATACCCCGTAGAATCGTTCTGCACATAGTACAGTCGATTGTTTGAGAAGTCATGCCAGAAAGTCTTACCTTGAACCTGTGACGCGGTCTCGAAGATATCATCTGCATCAAAAGTACCAGAACCGCCACTTACTGTGAAAGACTGCATCGCAGTTCCTACACTACCGGTGAATGGGGTGTCTGCATTCAAGTTCTTGATGTTGTTTAACAGAACAACCTGTTTAAAATCATTGCCAGGAACTGCAAGAGGTAATGTACCACCCTCATCGTTTTTAATCGTGTTCTGCAACATGATCTTATCTGATTTTAGAGTTGATACAGGATCTTTATTGATACCACCCTTGGGTGCGATGATCGGTCGGTATATTGCATTACCCGTCGAGAAGACCTTCGCATAGTCAAAACTATGACCGTGGAGTATATTGTTGAACTTATCCGAATCAACTTCAACCTTGACAACTTTACCGTCATCAATAGTTGCGGTAAATGATGCAGAGTCACCATTACCTTCAATATCTATTCGTGGAGCAAATTGGTAACCCGACCCACCGTCTACGATCGCAACACCTAGGATTTCCCCTTGTGTTGCGTTATTCTGTAGAGCTTTCTGTTCGATAGTCTCTGCAACGGTACCTAAACCAGTTATCTTCTGTACTGGCATGAAATCAGTTGTTTTGAAATTACCTACAGCCTGACCCGTCATCCTATACAGATATCTCCACAGATACCCATCACCCGTAGGAAAAGTTTTATAGATTCCTTTATATGCAGTTGCAACTTCAACCGTAGGTTCCACCGTTGAAGTTGTAGAGACACCTGCACTGTTCTTTCCTTGTTCTATTACAAGGAAAACTTCGTTGTTATTGTTTACGACATAGAATGCACTACTATTAGTATCGTTGTTGTCGTATTGACTATAAACAGTACCGGAGATCCAGTCATTTGTTTCTACAACAAAACTGTTTGAACTGACTGCCTTGACAAAATGCATTTCATTTCTTGTCAATATTTGGTCATGTAATCCCGCAGACGACGAATCAATACCGGAAAGACCAATATAATACGTATCGCTATCTCCGTCCAAACTATTTTTGAACTGGGTGATTAGTACCTTCCTACCGTCAGATGTTATTGAACTGGTTCCCATGAAACTTACACTCTATTATTTGTTTATCTATTTATAATGAATCTGTGAGGATAGCAGTCGCAAATGATGACGCATCGTCATATCTTAGAATGTTATTTCGCAGAGGCGTTATTGTTGCTTGATTTTCTGGAGTCGCGAGGATCTTAACGTAGTCTCCACTTGTCATACTAATATCAAAGTTCTCTAAGTTCAATGTACCGTTTGGTGCATCATAGGTACCTACATTATCAAGTGCAAGTTTACCGGTATTAACGTTGAACAACTCAAGAACATTAGAACTCAGACGATTACGTAGATAACAAGTATTACCTTTGTATCGGAAGTTCTTCGATAAAATTACGTACACAGAATCGTCAGGTGAAGCAATTGACGTTGGGTAGTACACCTTATAATTGGTTTTCCCGACTGTGGGTACGAATCTGTTCTGCATCGTGATTTCTGCACGGGAAGATAGGACAGAAGGGTCTGTATCATCTATCTCTGTCAACAGATTAGAACGACGAAATGACTGATCAAAGTCACCGAGATTCGCATCGAAGTGAACCTGCATGGTTGTCTTGACGTTGTTCTGAACCGATGATTGGTTTAATGCAGTCAGGTTTTGATTGAACTGGAAGAAAGTCCGTACCTCAATGAAGGTCTCGATCGGATCTACAAAATCAAGACTAAAGGTAACGACTGCGAGATCTTTTAACAGACTTCGGATACCATCCTTAGTTGTCTGTTTGATTGTCGCATCGTCAGACGAGAAAACAAGTGAGGTGAATACTGTTCCGTATTGAGGAGGTATGTTATCCTCACCACCCCAAGTCTTCACGTCTGTGATTACGTTACCGTACTCACGTAGTATTAACGAGGAGTAATCTTCTGCGGTCACTGCACGATTTTGTGCAGCATACTGATAGGGTGCATTCTTACGAATGGATTCTAAGTCTTCCTTCAGTGATCCACCAGATGAGATAGTTGTGGTGGTAATCTGTAACTCTTTACCATTTATTCCCGAGTCAGGTGTAAACGTTCTTGCACCATTTGCTTCTGGGCCACCGGTGATATCGTAGATGACCTCGATTCTATTCCCAGACTGAGGAGAAAGACCCAAGGTAGTACCGTTAGAAAAAGTAATCTCATACGATCCATTTGGAGTCTCCTTGATCACGAAGATCCTAGATATTGCACTAATGTTGGTAGTTGTGTTTAGATTTGTATAGACATCATATGATGTGGTCGAAGTGTCATTATACACCCTAACCTCTACCGTGTCAAGGTCTAATCGTGACTCTGGTATAACATACGAGTCATTCTCATTAACAGGGCCAGCAATAAAGTTTTTGGTTCTTGAAGTTCCTTCGTATATTGCAACGTTGGTGTTGGCGTTGACCTGAAAGTAGTACAGACCATTACCGTCATCTGCTGCTGTCAATACGTCTCGTGTCTTGAACGTAAACGTCTTGTTGTCCACTGTACTAGTGAACTGGAAACCTTTAGGTATAGAGATAGATGCAGGGCGAGATACCTCAGAGGAATAGTCCAGATACATTCTCAGAACCGCAAAGGATGCGTTGCGAGAAGATACTGTATATCCCAGTGAACTCGCAAGACCGACCAAAGAGGATCTCAACTGTGCAGTGGATATGAAGGACTCGTTCAATGCCATATTTGCAAGTAATGCATTATAATGCGTGTTGTATGCAAGAACGTCCAGTAAGTTTGAGACACCAGATGCTTCGAAATTGTAATCAACAAACTCTTCCTTTTGTGCAAGGAATAACTTGAGATTATTCTTAATTCCGTCGAAGTCTAACTCTGTTGACTTTATTGTTGTTGCCATTTAATTTGTCTCCATAAAACAATTACGTTGAGTTGTTTTATTCATTGCTTGTTGTGCCCAGTCTAGTTCTTGGATTATTCTTTGGTACCATGCAGAGTCTATTTCGTTGTTGTTCGGATTGTCTCGTTCTACGGCTAACTGTTCCATCCGCATTCCAATATAGTCCGATCTTCGAGATTGTCTTCTTTGCATAGTACCCTCTTATACTTGTTATGATTCTACTATTAATACGACTTCGTTTAATGCTGGATTCGGATCTTGTGTCAACAACTGGAACCCATCTGGATCGAATACAGTCAAGATTGCGCCAGGAATGATACCGAGTTCGTCTGTTCGTAACAACAATCCATCAAACGTCACCAACCGTGAACCAGATTCAGATAATAAGATCTCATCTGGTACTGGTGTTGCAGTGACTGGTAGAACAACGGGTAATGCACCGCCACCGTCTGCAATCTTAATACGTAACGTATCTGATACCTGTGAGTTAACAACTCTAAACTCGATAACTACCGATATCTCGTTGTAATCTGGTGTTGCAACTATCTTCAAATTAGTGATGATTGCACGTGGTTCAAACCGTGCGACAGAAGAACGGATCTGTTGAATCATCTTATCCGCAGTAGTCGAGTCCATCATCTCAAACAATAGACCACCAAGGTCACCACCAAATGCGGGTTTGAACGGTTTCTCGAATCTATTGGTCAACAACAGATTCTTGAGTGACTGTTTTACCGCAGCGGCATCAACTTTACGTAAGACATCTCCATCACCAGAAGAGTATGTAGGCGCAACCCGTGCGTCTAATGTTAGGTCGACATCAGAAAATGCACGTTCTCGGGTGACCCTAGGACTCTTATTAAGGTCTTTGTCTTCTGGTGAAAATATTTTTGCCATGTCTCAGTGAAACCTTTTTCTTTTATTTATACTATTATTCTGGTAGGATCTCTAGCAACTCGGATTGAGTTTGTAAAGTACCGTTGAATGTGGTGTTTATATCGTAACCAAAAGAAACATTAAAGTTTTCATTGACTTTAGGCATAGAAACTAGTATACTTGCAACCAGATCACCACTAGGATCAAAGGTGTCGTATGCTAGTTCTATCTCATCATAGTCTAGATAATCTTTCCAAAACACTGCGAGATCATAACTCTTACGAGGATCACTCTTACCGTTCTTATCGATTAACTGATAACCAATACCTTGACCGTTTCTTCGCAGTTTGTTGAAACCACTAGGGTATTCACCTTTGTATCCACTCGCAGTAAAGTCTTGATAGGGTTCATATACACCGTCAGACACAATTAATCTATGTTGTGCAAACTCTTCGTTAGTAGAGATCAAGACCATTGCATTTGCATGGAGAACTAGATTACGTGCAACCTGTGCACGATCGATAGGGCCACTGAATGAGTCATTGTACAGTCTATCAAACTGTGTACGTGATCCTAGTGCACCAAGAAACTTGGCACAGGTAATGCCTGGCGCAAGACTAGTAGACGAACTGATCTCTTTCCCTGCGGGATTATACTTGGGGTCAACTAATATTTTCATGTGTTCTCATTCACCTTGAATCTCTTACTTCTGTTATCGGATGGATTGTTACCAATCAACTCTTGTCCGAATCTCATCGTACCCTTCTTGTTTGCAGATCGTCCTATGTTCGTAGGTATGTTAACCTTGAACTCACTGTTCAGTTTACCCTCACCTACAAGGAAACTGGTGAACTTACCGTTGTTGAGATTAGACGGATCCCGTAACTTAGAACGTATCTCTGATATGGTAGGATCGTGACTAAACAACTCGGAATAGTCATCTGATTTAAGTATCTTCTCTTCCAACTTATCATCAACACTTACACCTCTAATACCATAACGACTTGTAGATAACTGTAGTTCTACAATTGCGGGGTTGGGTAGAGGTGCAGTGGGTGGAAGAGGAACGTAAGGCATGATGCCGGGTTTTGGTATTCCCGGCTTCACAACACATGGTGCTTCCTTCAGTGCCTTGACCGCAGCCTTTGCACCTAACGCAAAGTCAGAGTAGGTTGATTTGATTGCATAGTCTGCATGGAATGATTCGGTTGCACGACCTACCAGTGAACCATAGAAGGTAGACAGATTAGTCAGACCGCCAGGCAATCCACCATATGTCTTACCGTAGTAGTCCATCATAGGGCCACCAAACGTTCCCTTGTGACCAATCATTGATACGTGTCGTGCAGTTATGTTTGCAGTAGAAGATGCAGCAACCCACTCATTTACCGCAGTGGTAATCAGATCCACCCCCGTCAAGAGTTCGGTTGATGCTTCGGTGAACATATTCAGGTTACCCTTAGTGATCAAGTATCGATCACCCAGAGTAGTAGACGTGTTCATTCCTACAACTTGTTCGCCTTTGTTTCCTTTGATGGTGGTGTTGTCGTCTCTGTTGACTGTTGTAGTTCGTCTTCCTTTGACATCAAGTACTTGATCTCCAGCCACATCCAAATTGTAATCACCCCCAACAGAAACATTAAAATCTCCATCCACCCGTAAACTAACATTTCCTTTATAAACGAGATCACCTTCTCCCTCCACTATAGTTTTTGAATCCCCACCTACAACCTCGATACGTTGTTTGCGAGTTGATATGACAACACTGCCATCTGCACGTAATTCTATACCTGCACCGGTGCGGTGTTTAATTAACACACGTTCTCCGCCAGGCGTGTCGTCCATCTCAAAGGAGTGTCCGCTAGGAGTTTCAGATACTTGATTGTAAGGAAAGACCGAGGGTTCTTGATCCGGTAGATCTAAGTCAACCCCAAAGTCTCCTCCACCCAACGACAGGTTATTGACTTTCTCCCCAGTTGCAGCTTTGTTGATACTGTTGTCATAGAAGTAATCCCGTTTAGGATATTCACCACTAGGATCGGAAAACCCGTCTTTGGGAATACCTTCTGTGACCTCTTTCGCAATACCTTGTTTGTCTACTCGGGTCTTGTACTCATCAGAAAAGTTTGTCATGCGTTGATCTCATCCACAGTGAATGGCCCCCTAGTAATTGGTGTCTCGAACTTGGAGTCTTTATCAAAGTTTGCCTTGACATATGCACGGACATCAAAGCCAGGATCGTTGGTCAAATTGTCGATGTCAGAATGACCTAACACCTGCCCGCCTGGCCATACATTGTAGAATGCACGACAGAAGTGATCGAATGAATTGAATTGACTGCGTGTCAATGATTGTACTGATATGAACTGTGTGATATTAATAGTCTCACTGGGTACATTGATACCACCCACAAAACAAACCGCAATACTACGTTGATTGTGATCCAGTGCATGTTCACCTTCGATGTTGACAGGACGACCTCTCTGAATAGATCCGTCTCTGCGTATCACATAGTGATAACCGATACCATTCAACCCTTGGTCTACGTGGAGATTGTTGATCTCTTCACTACCAATGTTCTTGTTCGTAGGTGTTTCTGTCCAGTGACAAACCACCTCGGTGATATCTCTACGGACATTACGTAGTTCTGCCTGTAACTCTTCTACGGAGGATACATAAGGGAATATAGGATCGTTCTGACCATTAGACCACGACTTTGCAAACGAACCAATCACATAGGGTTCATCAAAGACTTGTGTACTTATCTCACCACGAGTTGCATTGGTAATAGTAGTGTCGATGGTCTTTAGGAAGGTTCGTATAGTCTGTGCATCTTTGCCAGTCGACTGATTAAGTAGATCTATGCATAGGGACACGTCTTGTGAATTACCTTGAGACAACTTTATTACACGTGAATATTCGTTTCTTGGTAACTTAGGGGCAAATGCCTTTAGACGTTTGTTTATATCAGTTAGAGTATCTATAGACAGTGAGCTTATTATACCAGTTTCGCCACCATTGGCAAGTCTTGATTGCACTAAACTGTTCTTCTGATCTACCTGTGCCTGATACCGGTTACGCAAGGATTGTTGATTCTGTGCGGAGGAAATGATCTCATCACCGGTTGAAGTTGTACTACCAGATAACGTTTTGAAATCTTTTACACCGGTAACTAGGTTCTGTTTAATCTCTTGTGCGGAGGTAACTACTTCAGATAAAGATTGTAGTGGGTCTGTCTTGACATTCTGAATTGCAGACGAAAACTCACTGTCACCGGTAGGTCGACTCGAAGTGAATGTTGCGGTAGTGAACTCACCAAACGTGGGCGAGGTTGAGTCATTGTCCATCGAACTAGGTAGAGTTACCGATAGGTTATGGTCTGTTACACTACCGACCAAAGTGGTTAACTCATCTGTCACACTACTCACCGCATCTGTCGCAAGTGAATTGATTGTCTTAGAGGTGAATGCACCAATTTTACCAGTAAGGTCTGTACCTGCATCCAATAGACCAGCAGGTGATGCATCCATTACCTTCTTAGTCAACTCACCCGCAAGATCACTAGGATCGGGTAAACCTTTCCCCAAACCAGTAATTGCTTGTAGGATTGCTGCAACCGTACCTGAAATACCCCCTGTAACGTCCAGACTTGACGTGTCAGGGATCGCAATGCCATCTGAGTCTAGGATAAAGGATATTTCAACCTTCGCGGCAAATGCACCAGAGATCTTACTCTTTACTGCGTTGACCGCATCGGTCTTGAGGTTCTCAATACTCGCAGAACCCGCATCTAATAAACCCTCAGTAGTAACACCCTTGAGTTGTTCTGCGGTATTCTGAAACTTGTCAACCTTTGCAGTAATGGATTTTACACCACCATTTACCTCATTGACAAACGCACCCGCTTGAGATACTTTTGCATTGACCTGTGCGTCTGCCGCAGTTTGTGCAGCATCTGTCAGTGAAGTTTTATCGAAAGACTTCGAAGTCTGGTTTACTAGACTCTTTAATTTTTGTTTATCTGTCATTCAAACGCCTCATCGTATGCAGTCTGTGCGAGTATCTCTGTATTGTTTGTTGTGATAACATAATTCCTGTTCACGATTTCGCTCGCGGTTTCAATGTCTGTGGTATTTAATAGTTTACGATTGACTGAACTATATCTATTCCTCAACTCAAACAACACATAGGATAGTTGAATAGAGAATAATCTCCAGTCAGATGTTGGTTGGAACTGTTGTGAGAACGAAAGTAATCCGTTGAATCGACTACCAATGTTATCAGAACGTTCCCAAGAAACTATACCTATTTTAGGATCATCTTCCTCATGGAAAGTGAGGAACCTAGACACACCCTGTAACGCACCAGTGATGGCAGCAGAGTGAATTAAGTTATATCCGTTGTCAAGGAAGAACTTCATACACTGTTGTCTACGCAGTTGTATTGATGTCTCTGCAATATCATCTTGGGCGAGAGGATTCTGTACGGAGTTTTGTAGACGTGCATTAGTCTCCACTGTTCCAGTCTTACCCAATTGAACGTTGGTAGGAAACTCCAATCTAGGCAAAGAACCCATGATCAATGGTATCTGTGATGACTTACCATCAAGGAAACAACCAAAGACAAATGACCCTGCAAGGAGTTGGGGTATACGTCCATATCCAGATACACCACCTTCGGTAGTAGGAATAAGAACTTGTGCCCACGGTAGATCCTTCTCAGGTATCTCACCTGTACTTGGATTGTGTACACCGTTGATACGTACCTTCACACGTCCTTCTAGACCACTTGGTGGTTGTGCATTGATAACCGTACCAAAGAACCATCGATGGTCGTCTCCATAGAACTCATGTTGTATGGGTCTTAAAATATTCATAACGTTATACTCGGCAGATCACCCAGTTTGACTAATCGTGCACTCACTGTGTGGGATTCATCTAACATATTATGTGCGGTATTCATCAACAGATAATCTCCAGATCTTTTCGAGTCAATACTCTTGTTGTGATCTCTAGAGTCAGAAGTACTATTGGGGTTAAGGAATATTAGTCGCAGTCTTGCGCCGGGTGATATTTTACCCTCTATGAATAATGCACCATCCATCTCAATGTCAATCATATTCTTCTTGAGAATCTGTCGTATGATTTTGTTCTTGACTTTTAGTCTTGATTCATATAGAGTAGTACCATCGATCAACTGTGTCTCATCGTGGTAACTCTTGAATTGATTGAACGTATTCGATGAGGTCACTTGGTGTATTGCAACTGCATCGTATTCGTCTGAGGGTTTACCTCCAATAATTAAAGAGGGATCGTAGATGTTCTGACTAGTCGATTCACTGATCAACTCGTTGGTATAGAAGTCTTGAATGATTTCTCTTACAGAAACGTGAGTATCAAACCGTTGACCTGTATGTGCGTCCAGTGTAGAATATAACGAACCAATCGCACCTTCTTCGTAAAGTCCAAGTGCATCTTCTGTGTCAGTCTCTTCGAAGTGATTGATCTGGTAGTAGATCTTCTTGAACTCTTCTTCTCCGTCTGCGGATGCCATCGCATCAGTGTATCGTAAAGGTAAAGACTCATTGACAACATCTGTACGTAACAACTCGTCCAGTGACGTGAACACGAGGTCATTGTTATAGAGATCTGCTGAGATGTAGATAGGAGAACCTGTACGTGTTGTCATACGATCCTTCAACCACTTTATAGTCTCCAGAGGACTCATGTAAGGGATGATAAACTTCCGTTGTCCCTGTGCACTCCCTAAGAACTTAGATGTTTTGAGAATATTCTTTCCCAGATCACGCGAAGAGATATCGATAATCGCATCTTCCAACGTACCTTCATATGACCTACTGATACACTTCATCGCATTGACATAGACATGTTCCTCTACTAGATCAATCGATAATATCTCAGAACGTTCGTTGGTCTTCTCTACATCGTTAACCTTGGAGAAGAAAAACGTCTTGGATATCTGTGCATCATTGGGGTTATTGCCGTCCGCAACAACTATATTGATTCTCTCTGTACCAGTGGTAGACAGTTCGGTTCGGAAACCAAAGTCATCCAACATAACGATACGTGCGTCTACATATTCCTTATGCAAACTCTCAAAGAAACTTAGTTCAATAATGTTCGAACGTATGTCAATGACCGTATTGTCCGCACCCGAAGATAAGACGACATCCGCATTTATGATAGTGAACCGAGATTTATTCATCAGTCAGCGGCCAAGAGTCTCTTAAACTCACCTGACAACTGCCCTACTAGGTTCTTCTTGATGATCTTTATCCTCTTAGACTTGTCGTTTTCGTTAACCAACCATTCCAAGTTAGTAACCGGTGATGTTCCATCCATGTTATCAAAGAACAAATCTTTCTGTTCTGAGGAATCGTTTTCATAATGATGTGTTCCTTCGTACTCATAGACTGTGTTGGTCAAACTTGTACCCAACTGAAGTGGATCACTACTGTCTGGTGACAGGTAGGCAAGTGTTACTGAACCGGTAACGTTATCATCTGAAGAGACAACAATCTCTCCTAGATCTAGGTTCTTTCGTATGACCTTACCTCTCTTGGTGCCAACAATAACATCTGTACCTGCCTGATATAAACCAGAGAACTGTGCTGCACTGTCCGCAGTGGTCAACGCAATCTTACATGTGTAGTGTTTAAAGAAATTGGACTGTGCACGTTCCATGACCTGTGTCATAGACATTGGCCATCCAGTCTCTCGCAAACGATCGTTCATTAGATAGAACGTCCAGTCATAGTCACTCTTGTCATAGAGACGGTGTGATAACGTGTCGGGTCTTTCTCCGTCACGGATCTCCATTTCGATGTATGCGTTCGCATCATCGTTGTACGTGTCGATCAGATCTGAATAGTTTGTAATGTTTTGAAACTGAACTGGATCATTTTCGTCTCCGAACAAGTACGCAATCTTAGGAACGTTCTCAAAATAACTGGACATTAGAATCCTCCTTTAACGACTTTGCCTTTATGCATTGCGGAGATCTCTCTAAACGACAATTGCACTTGAACCTCAACAAACTCCTTACCCTCGTACATACCACTTGCCGTTCCGTTGAACGTAGTGTCAACACTTTCTAGATAACACCGTTGTATGTTAAAGCCAGGGTTTGAACCATCTTTGTTCTTAATATCGATCTGGAACACATTGGGAAACTCATACGCGAATGGTGTAGTCCCGACAGTGATCGCTTCTGGATATACCTCCGAACGGAAGAACTTCAATATCTCTTTGATCTCTCTTGACTCTTCTCCATCTCGTGCGATCATTGTAAACCCAAATGCAAAGTTACGCATCTTAACTCTTTCGAATAGAGTTCTTTCATTAGGTGCGGTTGCAACTCGTGTCGCACTCTGTGCAATGGCACCGACCTGTGCAGATGCATTACCACCTGCGACTGCCCCTAATAGTGCACCCCCACCTAGTCCTCCACCTAATTTACCTAATGCACCACCAACAGCAGCACTCGCGACTGGAGGTAATGCCTTACCCATTGCGTTCATTGCAAGAGACTTCGCGGCACCAGATAATCGTCCATCACTCATTGATGCTTCACCCATATCACCAGCGGCACCAAGCAAACCAACATCTACAATATTGTACTGCACACCGTCAGTATACTTCAATCCACGTGACAGAGGGAACATGACAGAACCCATTGGAGTTCCTTCACTGACATCCTCATATGACTTTAACGCTTGTTTGATTATACCTACTTCTGCCGCTGTCTGTCTTGCCTCGGCTAACTTCTTATCTGCTTTAGATTTGACTTCGTCAAGTTTCTTTTTTGCCTCTTTCATGTATTTCGATCGTGCACTAGTGTCCACCTCTTCACCAAGACTGAAGAAAGGTTCGACTTTGAATGCGGTAAAGACAATCCGACCCGGCGCAGTTTCAAAACCAGCATTGAGGGGGTATCTAAGATCACGTGCACGATCACGACTCTCTAATGACGGATCTTCTGCTATCTGACCATCCGGAATGGTGTAGTTCGCAAGGACTTTCTCTTCATCTTTTTGTAGATTGAGGTTCCTTGAATCTTGGCCTGTTGTCATGTTTGGTATACCCTAAATAAGTTTTGTAACATTGTCTGTCTATTTATAGGAAAAATATGGCGTATAAAGGAAAGTTTAAACCAAAAAACACTAAGAAATATGAGGGTGACCCCACTACTATTATTTATCGTAGTCTGTGGGAAAGACAGTGTTTCCGTTGGTGTGATGAAAACAAAGATATAAAGTCGTGGTCAAGTGAAGAAGTTGTGATCCCATACCTATATGAAGTAGACAGAAAGTATCACCGGTATTTTATGGATCTCAAGATTGTCTATAAAACTGGTAAGACTGTGTTGGTGGAAGTCAAACCAGATGCACAGACACGTCCTCCTACCGGACAGAAACGTACCAAACGATATATCACTGAAGGGTACACATACGTTAAGAATATTAACAAGTGGGAAGCGGCAAAAGAATATGCGGCGGACAGGGGATGGTCGTTTGAGATATGGACAGAGAAGACTCTCAGTAAAATGGGTATATTACCTAAGTCAACAAAACCTTTGAAACCATTAAAACCCTTCAAGAAAAAGACTAAATAGATCTATGAATCACTTAACGGAAATCAGGGAAACATACTTCCACCACCTGAAGTTTGCATGGACGGTAGCGTTCGTGTTGATTGTTCATGGGTTGTTACCTAACCTATGGACAGATAAAGCGTCAGACATGATGGAAGAGTGGGAGAAGAAACATCAGTAATCTATTTAAGACAGTAGAACTTGAAGCGTTCCGTGCAGGTATTACACCTCGTACGCGAGAGTCTCGAGCATGGTTCCGCAAGAAAGTGCAGAACATGGGTGTAAATAGACGTGGTCTAATGAGAGAAGACCCAATAGAACAACGTGCAAAGAGTGCGGCAGGATCAATGTACATGTTTTTCTATGATCCTAAACACCGTGCAACTCTACCCTACTACGATTCCTTTCCGTTGATTATTGCAGTTGGCCCAGCGCCTGGCGGGTTCTATGGGTTGAACCTACACTATCTACCCATCCCGTTACGTGCAAAGTTCCTAGATGAACTCGTGGGTATTACGAACAACAGTAGGTATGATGAAACGACTAAGTTTGATATGTCATACCAGTTTCTGAAGTCAACTTCTAAAATGAAGTACTTCAAACCATGTTACAAACACTACCTAACCAAACAGGTTGAGGGTAAACTAGCATACGTACCACCACCAGAGTGGGAGATTGCAACCTTCTTACCTGCTGCACAATGGCAAAAAGGTGGTAGAAGTCAAGCATACGCAGACGCAAGGAAAATGATCTAATGAGAATCCCTAACGTAGATGATTTGAAGTCTAAAATCACCGCTGGTAAAGGATACGCAAATCCTAGTCTATATTATGTGCAGTTACCGGCTCGTAACCTGAACAACGAACAGAAACAATCGGTTGAATTGTTTGTTCGGAATATCTCGTTACCCTCAAGAAACATGTTGACGGTAGAAAGAAACATCGGAGTCGATCAGACTAAGGTACCCTATGGGTATTCGAATGGCGCAGTCTCAATGACCTTCCGTGTACTCAACGATCAGTTGACACGACAGTACATCGAAGACTGGCAATCCTCAATGGTTTCTAGGTACGATGACACAGTAGAGGGTCACGTTGCGGTTGCATACCCTAAGATGTACATGAGAGACATCAAGATATCTCAGTTGGATCGTGGTATCTCTTTCTCAGGTATCAACTCTAATAAGAGTGTGGGACTTGGCCCTGTCAACATCAACGTGGGTCTAGACGTTGATATACGCCAATCTGGACGTGAGGTATATCGATGGGTACTAAGAGATGCATATCCCATATCCTTCACTCAGGAACAACTGAGTGACGACAGGAAGGGTGTTACGAGTGAAATAACCGTAGAGTTCGCATACAAGTACTGGACTGGTGATGCAGTCAGTGGCAACAGATCAAGTAGTATTGATACTAATGTTCGTGTCTCAACAGACGCGGCACAGAAGGCAGGAAAAGTAGTTAACGACACATTTGATAAACTTGGAAAGAAGATATCAGATTTATTATTTTAATATTGGAGCTTTATAATGGCACTACCTAAGTTAAATGAAACACCCAAGTACAGTTTGACAGTCCCTTCAACGGGAAAGGAATTGAGATACAGACCGTACCTTGTGAAAGAAGAGAAGATCCTTCTCATGGCATCATCGTCAGAGGATCCCAAACAGATTATGAATGCGGTGCATGATACGATCGCTGCTTGTGTGGAAGACATTGATATACGGTCACTGACAACGTTCGATCTGGAGTATATCTTTATCCAGTTACGTTCTAAGTCAACGGGTGAGACGAGTGAAATACTCATCAGGTGTCCTAAGTGTGAGAGTCAACAGAAGGTGACGATCCCACTAAACGAGATTGCAGTTACTGAGACTAACGTAAATCCGGTAATTAAGATATCAGATAATGTGACTGTGGTAATGAAGTATCCTAGTTATCGAGATATACCCAGTGACACAGATGATGTAGGTTTCACATTAATCGCAGCCAGTATCAAGGAAGTGATTCATGGAGATGAGAAGGTTGATATTGATGATGAACCGATCGAAGCAGTTATAGCATTCTTAGAGTCTATGACAAACGATCAGTTTCAGTTGATTGCAAAGTTTTTTGAAGATGCACCATCAGTGAAGTATGATCTAGAATTGGTGTGTCAGAGTTGTGGTGAAATCTCTGATATTGAAATAAAGGGAATGCAAAGTTTTTTTTGATATGCCTCGCACATGAAGAGCTTTCCAATTATTTTAAAGTAAACTTTTTGTTGCAGAGGCATCATAATTATACATTGACAGAACTAGATATGATGATACCGTGGGAGAAAGAGGTTCATACCATTCTCCTACTTCAAGCAATGGAAGAAGAAAAAGAAGCTAAAGAGAAGGCGAAACATGGCAATAGCACTGGATGACGTTGTTCTAGAACAGATGGAAACCAACCAAACGTTGGGGATGTTGGTTGATAAGACCAACGTTCTGATAGAGATGGAAGGTGACAGTTACGCTTGGCTCGAACTACTCAACGAACAGTTTGAAGAGTTCCTTGGTCTTGTGCGTAAGCAATACGCACTTGAAGACGAGGCACGTAGAGAAGAACGAGCTAAGATCGTTCCTAAGGCGGATGGAGATGATACCGATCCCCTGAAACCGGAAGAAGCGTACAAGGGTGTTGAGATGCCTATTGTAACGTTCGGTGCAGGTCTCGTTATGTTCATGGCAGACTTCGTCAAAGGTTTTGTTGACCAGACCAAGAAGATGTTTAGGAAAAACGTTTTCAAACCAATAGAGTCTGTGTTTGGATTCATCGGTGATAAACTCAAATCAGTAACCGACTTCTTTAAGAACATAGGTAGTAAGATATCTGGTCTATTCGGTGGAATAGACACAAAAGGTGGTGGTCAATTCTTAGAAAACATCAAGAAGATGTTGGCACCTATCACAGAGTTCGGTGCAAAGTTGATGCAGAGTCCCTTTGTGAAAGCATTGGCGGGTCTTGGTAAACTACTAGGTAGACTCGCTGCACCCCTTGTTGCGATATATGAAATCTTTACGAACGTGTCTGAGGAACTTGGAAAGTCTGGCGACAATTTCTTTGGAACGGGTGGAAAGGTTCAAGCGGTAATGAAAGGTCTCTTCAAAGCGGTTGTAGACTTCTTTGCAATCTTCTTAGACATACCCAAATCTATTATCAGTTGGTTTGCGGGTTTACTTGGGTTTGACGGTATAGAGAAAACATTAGACTCCTTTACTTTCGCAGGTCTCGGTGATGCTATTGTCGATGGTATATTTGACATTCTGAATGGTATAAGTGACTTTGTTGGCACACTCTTCACCAACGCAAAGGATCTCGTTACAGGTGAGATAAGTTTTGAGGACTTTGGTAAAAACATAGTCAGGGCAGTGTTACCTGATCCAGACTTCTTAGTGTTTGAGGTGCCTTCAATAGAGGTACTTGGTAAGACTATTGGTGGAGGTTCGGTTGACCTCAATCCATTTCCTGCCTCAGTCTATGAGTATGCGGGACTGAATGCACCAGAGGGTTCTTCTTCTATAACGTCAGGTGGCGATACAACGACAAACAATGTGTCGACCATAGGAGGTACTGAGGTAACAGGGGGAGATAAACTATCTTCTGAAAACATTGAGGTGTTGCGTCAACAGTTTAATGCGGAGGCGTTGCAGGCAATTAATGAAGAGAATGCGATCACGAATGCGATCAATACAGAGAGTGTTACTAATGTAGGTAGTTCACAGAGCGCCCCAATAGTGATTCAGGACAACTCTGTGAACTCTTCCAATCAATCAAACGTTAATCAAAGTGTCCAGAGTCGAAGATCAATGCGATCCCCGACTCAGAACAATGGGACACGAGCGAGTGCATATGAAGGTTAGTCTTCGTTCGCGAGTTTGGCGAAGAATGACATCGTGTCTTCGTCGCCTTCAGATACCTCAGGCGTTGGAACACTACTCGATTTCATTGGCGCTGGCTCAAGGCTTTCATCCAGTGCTACCTGCTGAGTGGTTGGTATCGCCCTTGGCACCTCACCGAGAACCATCTGAAGACGAGACTTCAACTCATCATAAGTCTTGTAAGAAGCAGGATCAGTAAACTCGTTTAGATCGTGCAACTTATTGTAGACACCTTCCAACACTTCGTCATCTTCTGACAATGCGGTGGGTGATGCGAACTCAGACTTATCGTAGTTACGATATCCCTCGACGTTACGAATCTTCAACTTGAACGATGCACCTTCCCAGAAGTCGAACGGATTAACCGGATCTTCATCTTGGAATTGTGGTTGCATCATGTCCATGACCTTATCAAAGATCTTCTTACCGAAAGTATAAAGGAATACTTTACCTTCATTCTCAGGGTTAGAAGGATCAGACTCGACTATGATGTTGGAGACATAGTGTAGACGGCGTTTACGTTCGCGAACGATCGCACGGTTGTCGTCAGACTCTGTCGCCCATAACTCGCTGTTCATTTCTGATACAGGATCTTGTTGACCAATAGAAGTCAAAGATCGTTCGATGTACCACTGACCAGTTGGCCCTTTAAAACCGTGATCCCAATATCGTACGAATGGAACGTCTCCATCCTTGCCAGGCAGGAAGCGAACTACAGCATAACCATTACCTGCTTTATCAACAGTAGGTTTCCACTGACGTTCGTCAATATAAGATTTCTTGTCTTTGGTTTCGGGGGTGGCAGCAGCAACTAAATCAGAGATGTTGTTGCGGTTACGTTTAAGGTTTGCAAATGACATATGTTTTTTCCTTGTATGAACAATGTATAGTTTCTAGTTTATTTGTCGTCACAGTATACGTGACATAGTATATAGTATCAAAACTAATCCGGTTTGGCAAGTGGTTGCCAGACAGAATCAGCAGTGAATACATATGACCCTAAGAACTCTTGATCCCAACGTTCAGGTTCAATCAAACTTAGAATCACCTTACCGTCAATACGGTAAAGATGGTACTCCACTCCTACCCGAGGTGTGAAGTTATAGGATGCAGTATACACCAATTCGTTCAGACTGGCAAGCTCTACCAGTCTTCTATATTCTGCATTCAATAGGTCTATTTTGTTTTCAAAGTAATTACGTGCAAGAGACCCGCGTTGAGATAGGAACATATCATTGTCCGGTAACTCAATCGCGGGCATATTTGAACTAGTACCGTAAGGTAACAGTGCGTTCTTAGAAGAGGTCAAGTTGTTCCCAAGGCAAATCGGTTTTACCGAAATGACCGTAGTTGGTTGTTCGAGTAAGATCTACATCAAACAAATCAAACCTATCAATTATCCCCAGTGGAGTCAAATCAACATGTTCTTTTATCTCTTCTACCAAGTCTTCCCTAACTACACCATCAGCGTATATGTAGACACTGGTAGGTTCCTTAACACCAATCGCATAACTTAACTGGACAGTACAGTTGTCTAATTCTTTGTGGTGTACAAGGTTCTTTGCGAGGTAACGTGCCATGTAGGCACCTGACCGATCTACCTTAGTACAGTCCTTACCAGAGAACGCACCGCCGCCATGTGGACAATATCCACCATAAGTGTCCACAATTATCTTTCTTCCGGTCAATCCAGCATCACCATCAGGGCCACCAACAATGAACTGACCTGTAGGATTGATCAGGTATTCGGTATTACTATCTACCCAGAAACCCAGAACGTGTTCAATAGTTTCTCGAATCTCATGTCGTAGAACTTCGATTGGTTGATCTTCTCGATGTTGAACACTACACACAACCCTACTTACTCGTTTAGGTTTACCTATCGCATCGTAGACCACAGAGACTTGTGCCTTCGCATCAGGGCCATAGTCCGAATCTTCTAGTTCCTTTAGTATCTCGTGACTCAGAGAAATCGCAAGGGGCATAAAATTGGGTGTCTCTGTGGTTGCATAACCAAACATCAACCCCTGATCACCCGCACCAAAGTCATCGGTACCAAGTGCGATATCCGCAGACTGTCCGTGAAGTTCGTTGTACACCTTCAAGGTATCCCAATGGAAACCTTCCTGTTCGTAACCTATCAACAACACTTCGTCACGAACAATCTCTTCAATCTTATCCTTGTCGAACTTATCACTTCGGTACTCGCCTGCGAGGGTGACCATGTTTGTAGTAACCAAGGTTTCAATTGCAGCACGATTATTCTTGTTTGAATCAATGAGGAATGTCGCGACAGCATCCGAGATTGCATCTGCAACCTTATCCGGATGTCCCTTACTTACACTCTCACTTGTAAACGTGTATTCCATAAAATCTCCCACTAATCTATGGGTAATACTCCATCGTCCTGTTGGATATACCGGAGACGTTTTGCATCTGCCTCCAGTTTACCCTTGATGACCGGACTGATATACTTCTTGCAGTCTTCAGGTTCGATTGTGTATTTCTCACATAGGTAAATTATTGAGTCAAGGTAATTCATATCTAATCTCAATACCACATCTTCGATCATGGTTTGAAAACGTTTCTTAGTCATTACCACATCTTTTAGTTCGGGTTCGATGAGTTCAGTCATCAACCCCTTCGCCTTTCCATACTCTGCATAGATCAGGATAATATACTCCCATAGTTCGTTTCGCAAAACCCTCATTGTCATAAGCAAGGGCCACACATATCGGGGTGATTCTTTTGTCACGGTTTAGTCCGTAACAATCGTCTTGCCAACATCCAGTCCTGAGATAAGATTGCATGTTAGAAATATACATCTTAGATACAGCATCAGTATACTTACCATCCTTCCATGCAGCAATCCATACCTTAACTTTATCCGGATGTAGTTTGTGATCTTCGTCTAGATCTTGGAGACTAGGGTGAATCGGTGGTTCACGATGCATATTTGCACGGGTCTCTTCCGCACGTTCATACATTGGGATCAGAATCCTACGTAAGGACTCAACGTATGCATCTGGCATAAACCCCAGACGTATTGCTTTCCATCCGTGTTTAGCAACAGATACTATGTATATGTCTGGTAACGCACGAATATCCACACCGAACCCAGAGTGATCACGGATCCACTTCTTCATAGAATGCAACCATTCTTTCTCGGTCACTTCCCCGTGAACAAACGCCTCACAATCTTTGAAGGCGGCAATCTGTTCTTCTTCGGTCTTCGCCTTCTTTAGGGTGTCCCATTTTGGGACTGGTATCAACGTCTTGATCTGACGCCGAGGTAACGGTTTCTTCTTCTTTCTCGCTTTGGTATTGAAACCAGTAATCTTCAATGTAGCCATTAATCTAGTTCTCCATTCTCATTTATACCGCACCAATTACAATGTTCACCTACAAGGTTAGCAAGACTGGCACCATCATTACTTTTACAGTCATGACGCCACCACGTGGGAGTTTTCTTCGACTTATCACCGAATGCTTTTTCCCAGTTGCTTTCCATTGTTTTAGAATCAACCGAGTATGGTCTCGGTCTGTCCCCTTTCCCACTCATACTTTTTCCACCATTCTGGTTTAGGACGATTTGTCCATTTTGCGAATGCGTATTTATCTTCCCAGTAAAACTGTCTGTATGAGGTGAGTGAATCACCTTCCACGATACAGTGAGGGAACTGCGCCATCGCAGGTGTTGGTTGCGTGAACCGTTTCTCTGAATTGATTTCCAGTGGTGGAATCAACAACAGGTATTCTAACTTGATTTGGGTAAGGTGTTTTCGACCATACCGGTAGGTGTACTCGTGACATAGGGCAATCCACATCTCGTACAACCATGAATAGTTTGCAGCAGACTCACGTACCCATTTTGCAGATGGGTGATTGATATGACACGCCTTGTACAAATACGTGTTCATGTCAGGGTCTGGATGAAAGAACCTACGAATACGATGACCCTTAGTAGTACGACCTTCCCACTCTGTGCCATCTACCATACGGTGTGCCGTAGACATCAGCTGAGCGTACTCGATGATCATTTTCACAACATGTTTATCACAGTGTTGTTCAGCACATCGGATTGGATCCGGATCTAGATAAAAGATATTCATTTGAACTTAGACTCCAAATAGTTACCGCCATTCTTATCTACCCATGTCGCTGCATGGTAGACTTTAGATATGATATAATACACCATATCCCACAGAAAGGCAATAGGGTACAACACACAATACTTAAAGTATTTGTTTTTATTCAATATCATCCCCCAATTTTTTAAGTTGAACTCCACTTTTGAGAAGGAAGTCTTTACCTTTTCCTTTACTTGCATTGTATTCAATATCATAGTAAACCGTCCCTATTCCTGATTGATATAACAATTTGGCACACTCGATACATGGCAAGTGTGTCGTAAACATGGTTGCACCTTCACCCGACTCGGTAGACTTTGCAAGTTTGGTGATTGCATTAGCTTCCGCATGAAGCACTTCTGGTTTAGATTTATAGTGACCGTAGATGTCTTTGTCTGCTTCATTAACTTTGAAGGTAACGCCATCATTAACAACCCACTCCTCACATTCATTAGACCACCCAGAAGGCATACCATTGTACCCAATACTTATGATACGATCGTCTTTAACAATGACCGCACCCACTTGTGCTTTCTTTGCAGTGCTCAGTTTTGCAGTGGAGTGAGCAATCTCCATAAAAAACTTGGTAAACTTATCCTTCATGAATAAACTCCAAATCAGCGACCGGATAAAGATACTCTGACCCATTGGAATTACGGCACAGAACCCGATCGGGGTTGGTCTGTTCGATAACCTGATACACCGCTCGGAACTCATAACCGTACGGTGAAGGGCCATAGACAAAGTCGCCAGTGTTAAACTTGATCATGCAACATTACCGACCATATCGTTAGCACCAGTAAACCTCAGATCCGGATGGTAAGAATACTGTTCATCACCATAGATCGAGTTGAAAAGGACATCGACATCTTGGGCAGACAAAGTGTTGTCGCAGATGATCATGTCGGTGTCACCTTCCATGTTGAGAAACTCTAGACGTGTCGTGAAGACATCACGAGTACGGTTGTAGAAGTAAGTGAAAGTTTGATCAGTTTCGTTGCGCTTAAAGATCATGTTTTTCTTGAACATAAAGTATTCCTATCTAAGGTGAAAATCAGGGTTAGGGTTGTTCCAGAACTCTGAAACGTCTGCGTAGAGAACGACACACTGGTCATTCTCATAGTACTTACGTAGACTGACAATAAAGTTGGATAGAGTGGAACACCACTCTTGGGTGATGTCATTCCCATAGTTCCAACGCATATAGGCAGACTTGATGTAGGACATGGGTAACGGACTCGGTAACTTTTTATTCATAATTAACTCTCTCATCTCAATAGGGTACTATTATAACATTGTTTTGATAACAAAGTCAACAGCTAAAACTGACTAATTTCAAAGAATTGGTCACGCCGCCTTAGCAGCCTCCAACTCAGCAATGAACTCACTGTACGGAAGAATTGTGCCATCCATCTTCTCGATGACGGTACACATGTCCGTCTGTTCGCCTTCTACCTGCACATAGGTAGAGATACGACCCTTGCAAGTAGTCGAGTAGTCAATCTTAGTGGACTGAACACACGAGAACCTATTGCCCTCGATCAACTCCATGTACACCGGAGATTCCCAAGATTCACAGAAGTCCTCGATCTTGAAATCGCACTGGTCTACCACAGTCTCGCCCACAACGTACTCCTCAGCGTACTCAGACTTGTGAGACACACAGCCTTCTATGAGGCTATAGAACTCTTCTGACTGCGCCTGCTCGAGATCCATCTCGCAGATGTAGGTGTTACCACCCTTCATCTTCCAGTACTGCGGGCATTCACCCTCGCCGTCCCAATCATGGGCGCCATAGTTTTCGCGGAACTGTGTGTGTAGAACTAATTTCATACTATGCTATCCTCTCAATACCAAAACCATTACGCAGAATGCGTGGCGGTTGACGTTTCTTTCTAGGTTTCCACCCCAAATATTCCATTGCTTGCATCGGGGAAGATTCTTCACTCAACTCGATATATTCTTCAACCGAAGTAGTCTTACAAAGGAAGTTGACCCACGACTTCCAAGGTTTAGAACCGTACTTGAATCGCGCAATGAAAGTTGGTTGTGGCTTACCGTGCCAAGATGGGTGACAGTCAGGACATGCGACCTCCATGTTCACAGACTTACTGTGACTACCACGGTACATCAAGTACATACCGTCCCAAGTAAACTGGTCTTTCTCAAATCGTGTTTTCATAATTTAATCTCTCATCTCAATAGGGTACTATTATCTCATGTTTTCAGAACAAAAGCAACACTTTTCTTAGACCGATTTGTCATAAGTAACCACACTTTTATGCACTTTAGTTTAGTCAAATCACACACTTTTATGCACGTTAATCTTGACGGTAGAAGATATGAGATCCGATAGTCCCTACTTGTTGTAGGGATGGGGCCCAATATGGATTGACATAGGTCGTGTGGTAATGGGTGGCACCCTCTGTAATACCACGGAACTTACCAACATGTAACATTCTGTAAGCAACATACACCGATTCTTCCCATGCATCTGAGTCGGTTGCAGTATCAGTTTTCCCATCACAATACCAACTGAACTGACAACGATTTTTTACTGGTACAAGAATGGTGGGATCTTTCCAAGAGGGTTTAGTCTCTGACTGATATACGACTGAACAGACATCACTTGGATATCTGTCGTCCCGTACCCGATTCATAACTACATCAGCAACTGCATATTTACCCGCTAGGTTCTCTGACCTTGATTCATGATAAATATTCATCGCTAAACAATGCAGATCTTTTGATTGATATGGCACTGGGTTTTCGATCATGCCATCATCAAAGGTACTTGCATTAGCATACATGACAATCGTCACTAAAGTTATACAAGCAAGGAGAACTCTATACATAGTTACGCCTCTTTATCAATATCCCACTGGACAACTGGTTTACCACGCATGTAAGACAGTAGGGACTCACGGCGTTTGAAGTCTGACAACCATGCAGCATTAGTTCTCTCTGCATCCAAGAACACCCCATTGGTGATTACAGTAGGTACAATGATCAACATGTGTACTACGATACTTACCGGAATACTGTAACCTAACCAACCTAGGTAGTAGATCGCAATCAGACCAAAGAACGCACTCCACATGGTAAACAACACGACCATTAGGTAAGATTGTAAGACAGGTTCCTTAATATACCTTAAAGGGTTGAAACGAACGTCCATGACTGAACGCCACGAATCCACCACAAAACTTAAAAACTTAATCACCTAACACCTCCGGAAATAATGACAATTGGCGAGGAGCGAAAGGGTCTGGAGTAATAAGTGCCATCCCCTCCTCCTCATCTTCTACGTAATTCGAGACTTCTTCTACCGCATCTACATAATCTATGCGTTCACAAAGTTTACCAACTATACGTTCTTGGTTCTCTATAGACGCATCGCTGGATAGATCTTCGAGTTGATCTAAACACCACTCGCCCATTTCTCCTCGGGCATACCAAGGGGTTCCTGTTGTTCTCATACTACCTCCATTACAATTCCAATTCGCTTTTCACGGTTGACCTCAATAGTCACCGTATCACCAACGCGTCGACGCTCGCCTTCGGCATCCAGAAACACGTGGGACTTTATTACCCGCTTACCATAGTAGCGGTACTCAATCTTATACTCATTCCAGCACCAGACCGGAAGTTTGAAAAAACTCAAGCTGCATTCTCCTTTCCATAAACATGATCCACTTCAAAACCGCACATCGCGACTTTATATTTTACATTACCAAAAAGCATCTGGTCACCCATCGAGGTAGACCGGAGACCGTACGTTACACCTTCGTGGACTGGTAGTTCTGCCATGACGGTCACATCTTCGGAATAATCCGGATTAGGTTCAAAGTCATTACGACTCCAAGAACCACCAAGGTTCTGAGTACGATGGTATGCATACTCAAGGGCTTCATCACCCTTGCGATTACCAACTTCAACAAAGGCAACAACTCGGGGCGAATCTTCAAACGCGGTGTGGATAACTGATACAGTATTCATTAGATTTCTCCTTTAATTAACTGAGACTCACGCAACTCGGCAACGATGTCACGAACATACTCGCGATCGATAGAGTCACCTTCATAGGGGGTTGCACCTTTCATCTGTGAACGTGCAATACGGATTTCGGTCGCGAGTTTTACCTCATCGTACGTGTATCCGTAGTCATAGATACCACCGTGACCGTAGAACGACAGAACATAGTCGATAAACGTATTAGTGTAGTAACTAATGTCATACGGTAAGGTGGACATCTTCTTGCTATCAGAATAGCAGATTATTGGTTTGGAAGTTGCGGAAGCAGTCATATATTCTCTCTCTCATCATCAAATTACATAGTAATTATCTCATGTTTTGAGAACAAAGTCAATAGAATATCGAAGTTTTTTTAGGTATTTTTAGACTGTTTTGATCTCAATGATGGTACTTCTTATAACATCTTCGTATATGCCGTCATTGGTTAGGACGACAATCCTGTCGGAAGTGCTGTTGTTGAGGTGATCTGGCATAGTCCCTTCTATCTCTAGAACCATGTCAGTCTTCCAATGTTTGTAGGTTACTTTGACCATTAATACGGGAACTGTTTGTTTGTTTTGAAGTCAGTCAAGTAATCTTCGGGGAAACCTAGATTCAACATGACCTTGAAACTGTGGGGATTCTGCAACTGGTTGAAACAGTACCTTTCACGTGCCATGCAGAACTCATACATTTCCGCGTCATCCATGACTGAATGCATAGGTATCTTCATTGCCTTGTCAAACCATCGTTCAAGGTTCTCTACGCCAAAGGCACACAACTCCAGACACTCATCCTTTTCCTTGATGTTACCCGCAGCAATCATGTTCTCAGAGAAGATCTCTTTTGCCCAATCAGGAAGTGGTCGTGTACGTGCAACCTGTTTACGTTCGAATGTTATGTCATTGAATCCAGTAGGAGACAGATCATGGAAACATCCTGTCACTTTCTTTTTAGAACAAACCACATCAAACCCGTAGATAGGCATTGGTGTGTTTGACTTGGAGTATGCGTTAACGTGCATCATCCAGATACCGTGGGTATCTCTCCTATCGACAACACTTATATGACCCATATCTAGTACACGACTAGAGAAAAACCAGTTGTAGTGACCGTACTCTTCCCTGTGGTCTATTACGTTAGGACTATCGCAATACATTACAAAAGTGCGGAGCAGGTCTTTCTTGAGACTTATAAAATCATTCCACATTTTCAAGTTCCTTTAACATTTGACCGTGATATACAAAACCGTGGTATACTTGATCCCAATCAACCTTGAGTTTTCGTATAGATTTAATCGCATCGGTGCGATCAGTAAAATACCACATCCACTCCATGTGAGGGTTGGTCTCAGAAATGATCTGACCACCCATCAGCATTGCCATATAGTTCAAATAGACATGAGAGTTCCACTTCTCTTCATCATCCTCTGAACCTATAATGTAGTTGATGTAGTTTGCAGTTCCTTTGGTCATAAGATCTCCATCGATCTTACCACCGAGTTGACGTATACAGTCTACAATCGCATCGCATCGTGGTAGAGACGGATGTGGTAGATGTCGGAAGATGTTATGTTCCATCGCTTGGAAGATGAACCATTGGTTCACCATGTATGCAATGGATTGTGTGTCGGTGAGTTCACCCCTAAAGAGAGATTGGGAGAACGGCATCCTCTCGACTTCTTCGTGCACTTCTTTTATCTTCTCGTTCATAGTAACTATCTATGGTCTCTTGTAGTTTAGGATACCAATCATCACGGTGTTCAACGAAGACTTGTGGGTCTCCTTCATCAACGGCAATGATGGTAACCAACTGAGTAATTGGCATACCAGTACGTTCTTCCCACATGATTGCATATGCAGTCTCTTGTTGGAAGTACTGTTTAATATGTGCCTTCTGTTTAGTCTTACGTGAAGTCTTGAAGTCAATGATGGAAAGTTTACCATCGAACTCTGCGACACAATCCACACGACCAGCGACTTTGAGATGATCAGAGTACAGAGGCGCTTCTTGTAGGTAGACTTTACCGATACGAGTATCTAGTATATCCTTAACCTTGAGAAAGTCTGCATGGATATTAGGCATGTAACCCTTGGTGTATTTAGGGTCATTGTCGATATACTTCTCGATCAACTCGTGAACGGCAGTACCACGTTGAGATGCACGGTAGGAGATCTTATCTGCCTCCTCATCGCCCACACGTTTACGCCACATTGCAATACCCTTCTCAGAGAGTATGGACAACACTGTAGTAATGGATGGGTAGTTACCACCCTGTGGTAGGACGTAACGTCTACCATCCTCAGTCTGGGTAGTGTCGAGGTCTTTATACCCCAGATCTGTATCAACATGTTCAAACATTCTTGGTTCTCTATTCATAGTAAGTGTACATTATACAGGGTTAGGGAGACATTGTCAAGGGTATTTTTAGACTGATTTTGAATAAACATATAACTAAAAATTATAAGAAGAAATCGTCTTGATCTATGGTAGTATTGTATCTATACCCTAGACCCTGTAGATATTTTGTCTGTTCATTCCTATCGCCTTGCGAAGATCGTTCGATCTGTAGTAGGGGTTTACAACGTTTTAACGTCTCAGTCATACCATACAGAGGTTGCATAATGTACCCTTCTGTATCCATCTTGATAAAGGCAACGTCCTCAAACTCATATGAGTCAATAGTTTTGGTGTTGATAATGATTTGTTGAGTCTCGTCAAAATGTTCTTTTCTGCGGGGATTCTTCCATCTAGATTCGATCAACGTCTTGGTCTGGTGGTTCTCGATTACGTTACTGCCAGGATTCTGAGTATTAACCCAGATAGTCGCAGTACCCTCGATGTCACTAATACCGACATTGTGGATCTCTATTTGATCATTGTCCTTTGTGTTCTCTTCCAGACACTCAAACAATGCGGGGACTGGTTCAAAGGAGACAACCCTTTTAAACTGACTTGCGAACTTGAGAGCAGAACCACCAACGTGACCACCAAAGTCTAAGACAAGTCCACGTTTACTGGTGAGTTTAAGTACCGTCTCCCACTGTTTACGTTCTGCTTGGCCGGGGTAGAAGAGGTTCGCCCACAATCTTGCGTTCGTCTTTTGGTAATCAGGAAAAGCGTAACCTTCTTGGTTAAAGATCATTTTGACATGTCCGAAGGATCCGCACGTTCTTGTAGTTTACTCATCTTACCCTTGTATACCTCTACACGGACATTGTCAGGTTTAGGTATCTTCAGGTGATCGTGATTGTGGTGTAGAACAAACTCAGTGTTGGGGAACTCTTGAAACAGATTCATCCACACGGGTCTCCAGTTCCCCAACAAACGGTAGTTGTTGTTATCACTACGATCACTCTGCAACATCAGATCAGTATAACTACGCATGTTGAAGTCGAAGATAGTATCGAATCCATACATGTGAATAACATCTGCTTTATGTTTCTTCGCTGCGTAGTGGACTGCCATGTGACCACAGTTGAAATTAGTTGCATTACCCGCATACTTGGGTACATCAGTATAGAACTCTTTTACACGATGTGCATACTTGAGGTAGAACGTACTTCTCTCGTACATCCAGATCCTAGGTCTAGTGCCTAATACCCACTCATATTGATCTAATGCAAGTTCACCCTTAGTGAGTGCCTGCATCATCTTAAAGTCAACCATACAGGTTGCGTAGACTTCACTAGGATCCATTTCAAAGGGGGGCATGTTACACAGAATCTTCATTCCATGTCGAGGTTTCTCTTTAAAGTATTGTGCTTTATCACCATTACCTATTACATGACAAACTTTCATTTCCAATATTCCTCAATCCAACTTTGCGGTTCATATGTTTTCATCGGAGTAGTAACCGATTCGTTCTGTGCCTGTATCACACTAGGTCTCCCGTGGAAACAGATGATTGATGTGTCATCTAACCTATCGGGATATACTTCATACTTATACGACTTTACTTTGTTAGGATACAAGTGTTGTAGTAGGTCACGTTTCTTTATGACGGAGTTTAACCATTCCCCATCTCCTCGAAATCTTTTGAGAACATCATCACCGGTAAAGAAGAACTCTGCACGTAACCAATCCATCGCACCGGATCTCCATGCCATTACACCAGACTGCATAACACCCTTGAGGTGTTGTTGATGTGCGTTTGCCACACCAAGATCTTCAATACCCATAAAGGTGCCGTTGTAGTCCATCAACCAGTCTATCGATGACGTGATGATTGTGTCAAGATCTAGGTAGACAATACGACCACCAATCTTACCATCAAATAGTTGAATCTTGTTCCACCACCCTGTCATGCCGGGATCTAGGATATTAGTCTCGACTCCTTTAATTTTACGGTCAGACAGACACACAAACTTATGTGGTCGAGTGGTGTTCCTCTCTACCGCACGTTTAAGTTTATGTACATACTCTTCGGAGAACTTGTCTCCCCACAAAACACAACATACTGTAATCATAATAATTTATAGTCCTTATTGTAACCATGTTTCGCAGAACATCCACCCTCATTTTGGATGGTACTGAAACTGTCAACGGCAGCGACAGGCCATGGATAGTATTCTTCCAACCACGGGAACCATGCAGTAGTTAAGAACACGTCAGTGGGTGATGCGTGAGTCTTTGCGTGGTCAACGAGTGCCTTTGCACCCTTGGGGTTGATACGATATGCATGTGCGCCCGGAAAGTACTTCTTACTTGTCAACGGGTTTGTACCTAGTGTCGTAGGAGTATTGTACTTCCCATAACTAGGTTGACCCAAAGAGATACAACCTTGGTAGTTAATGAACTCAGGTAGGTTACCGACACGAACTGCGTCATGTTCGAATATCTGAATCTCTTCGTTTTTGGCAATACAGTGTTTCCAGAGAGAGTAGTGAGACAGAAACGCAGAGACACATCGGTCACGTCTAGAGATAAACTCTTCCTTGTCCATGTGTGAGAACCACCCCAGAGACATATTTTCTTTCTTTGCGATCTTTATGGGGTCATCTTCAGGAGTAACACCTGCGTACATTTCAACATTGTATTCTGGCATCGATTCAATACACCGTTCCGCAGCCTTCACTGACTCCGGTATATTCATGACTGTAATCACATATGACTTCATAACATCATCTCTTTAATAATACGCATATCACTTTTCTTCACACATCGTGTAATAGTAGAAGACCCATCGTAACACCGGTATTTGACCTTCTTGTTCTCCAACAGAACTTGATACCATCCGAACTCTGCTGCAAGCAACTCCTTCTTATTATGTAGTGAATCCACTAAATCCGGATCCCATACGTCCGCATGGTGTATAATGATACCACCGTCATAAACCATATAGGTATGACCACTATTGTCATGGTCTCTATAGTTGTTAAACATCTTTCGTTTACCTTCAGTCGTACCGAAGTTCATGAATGACATAACACTACGTTTATTATAACACAACTTTGCGTAATATTCAAATGATTCTGTAGGGGAGATGATGGAGTCGTATCGTGCCCGTACTATCACATCGTACCTGTGACCATATTTTTTCATCATACGGTTATGATTAAGGATCTGTTTGGTCTGGTGAATGTGACGTTCGGTGTTATCGAACTTCAGTTTCTTCTGCCAGTTCCATGTGTTACGCATTGCGGGGTTATCATCATAGGGATGGTAGTCGATCTCATACTCATCGATCACATCTACCGCACCATGCCAACGAGGTGCACCCCAACTCTCTACGAGTTCACGTCTAGTATTCCAGTCCTCTTTCCATACTGAAAGATAAAGATCTGCGTCAGGGAATGCATCCTTGAGCAAATTAATTGAGAGGGTGAGAGTGTCGTCATCCAACCGTAGTTGTCCACCGACGATGATTGCTGTCTTCATGTTGTCGTAGTTGAAACTGTTCCTTGAACACGTGTACAGTAATCATGAACACACCCTAGACGGCGTGGGAGAAGTTGTCGACACATCAATGCATCATTTGGCCATGCACCAAACTCTTTGACTAACTCGATCATCCTGTGTGCAAGTTTGGGTTTGATATAGTATGCAGAGTGGCCAGGCAGTCCCTGTGGCACGTCATCTGTATCAATGATCGGTACAGGACGAACACCTTCAACTGTCTGTAGAATAGTGTGATAGGCATTAGATCTACGTGTTGCACCTCGTGGATCGTTAAGGGAGATACCTTGATAAGGAGACTCTTCTAACAAGTCGAGATCTACCTTCTTGGTAAAGATCGCATCGTGTTCTAGAATAATAATAGGTGTATTGAGAGCATCACACAGTTTCCAGAGTTTGTAATGAGACATAAAACATGCCATACGTTTCTCTCGATTCACGGTCTTATATGGGTTTTTACGCAGACCAGACTTCATACAAAGTATAGACTCATCCCACGGATAATTCCATGTAATATCTTCTAGTATCAACTCACCGTGTACACGTTCCGGAGTGATCGCATCGAATGTTTCCACAACGAAATCATTATTCACGGAACCATTAGACAGTATCAACTTGGTTGCCGCATCGGTCGACTCTTCGTTGTCAGTCAGAGTGATGACGAATGCTTTTACTTTTGCCACGTGTTTTCCCTCGCATTTGACTTACCAAATCGATAACCTTTCTGAGGCAGTCCTAAGAAATCTACCAAAATATCAGGAGTGTCTCCGTCTGTGATACTCATCTCTAGAAAGTTCTTAGAGTCTTTGAAGTGCTCTCGTACATCATCATTGTGTCGTTTGTATGCATCATGGTACTTGTTACGATCCCACTGTGGTGCACCATAAACCTCTGCACGTAATTCAAGAACCGGACTTGCATAGTTCCTATCTCTCTTACGTAGAAAATAAGGTTCTACAGCATCAATCCAGTTCTCTCTAGTCAGATGTACAAACTTAGATTCTGGTCTCAACTTGTGTAGATACTTATAGAGTGGTATCACTGGAATATCTGACGCACCGTCACCAACACCCAACATTATTTGATCGTGTGTTGGGTAATGTATAACATTCTTTCCATAACGTTTCAGAAAGTCAGAAAACGTAGTAGTCCCTGTTCGAGAGAGTCCTGTACAATATATTTTAGATCTCATATTATAGAGGTTCCATTATTCATTGTAGGCCAATCGGACTTGGGTTTGTTTGCAATCGTGTAATGCCATTCATTTGACTGGTTGTCTGCACCACGCATCTGTATGTGTACCATCTTAGTATTCCTTGTTCGAGAATCAACTGCGCGGCGTACAAACGAATTGGCATTGTCGTATGGACACCATGTGATGTATCTATTCCATTCGTTATCCAGTTCTACAAAATCAATGTCCATAGAACATGCCATCGCATGGAGATATCCTTGGTCTGTGCCATACACCTTACCACGACAGGATGGATCTCCCTCAACCATCTCAACGTACGGTAGGAAGGGTTCAAACTGTTCACGACACTTGCGGAGACCCGCATTAGAGTATAACACAACACCAGAGTTGTAGACTTTGGGACGACCGTCCATATCTAATGGTACTTCACAACCATACTTTTCAGTAACCAGACGAGACCATGTCAACTCAGTAACCTTGTTGCATTGTTTCTTTAGTTTGGGATCGAATCTATATTGGGTCTGGAGAGGTTCTGTCGCCATCGCGAGTTCACCAGTAAACGTTTCGAAAATGTTTTCATCACATCTATCCAGAGGAAAGACATCAGTGTCCGCAAACATTACGTTATCATACTCAAGAAATGCATCATCAAAGACTGGTTTGAAACACCCGTAGTATGGTGTCACTCTACCCAGTCCAAACTTCTTACCAAAGTTCGCATTAAGATCAAATATGTAATCTGCACCGATCTTCTCTGCATATGCTTTCATGCAATCAGATCCGTATTGTGCAGATGGTCGGACTTTCCCGTCCCAGTATTGATAGATTAGATTTTTACTCACCGTAATGTCTCCGGTACCATTGGACAAAGTTAGTTACTCCTTCTTCAATCGAGGTCTTAGGTTTATACCCAATACTCTGTAATTTAGTTGTGTCTGACGCAGTCGTCTTGGCATCTGCGGGGTGTTTAGGGCCATATTCAATGATTGCCTTCTTACCCAGAGTATCTTGAATTGCATCCACAAACCGTTGCAACTCTACCACTTCGCCACGACCGATAGAGTACATGTCGCGGGGTGTCATATTGTCGACCACACATCCTATACCCTGTACGATATCATCAACGTATGTAAAGTCTCGTTGCATATCACCATTGTTGAATAGAGTAATGGGTTTACCTGCAAGTATGTTCTTAGTGAAGTCAAACAGTGCCATATCAGGACGACCCCAAGGGCCATATACCGTGAAGAATCGTAGACCAACCGCATTAGGTATCTTAGAGATGTGGAACTGTGACTCGGTGATTGCCTTGGTATAACCATAGGGGTTGATCTGAGGATATAGGTATTCAGGTTCTCCCCAAGGCAGTTCGTTACCGTGCATAACACAAGACGTAGATGCATAGATGACGTTCTGTATGTCATTTGCCTCACATGCAGTGATAAGGTTTAGGGATCCATGACAGTTGGTATCAAGGTATTCATCTGCATGATCCATAGAGTAACGTACACCTGCCATCGCGGCAAGGTGTATCACCATGTCGGGTTTGGTAGTACTGATATAATCCATCAATCGAAGTCGATCGCGAAGATCCAAAAACTGAAACCCAATATCTTTTTCCTGTAGACATGCTACACGTTCTTTTTTAAGAAGAGGTTCGTAGTAATTATTAAGGTTGTCGAAACCCATTACCTCATGACCTAGTTCTTTTAACCTAAGTGCAGTGTGCATTCCGATGAAACCGGCGATACCGGTGATTACAATCTTCATTCTTCTATTATCCCTTTCTGTACTAACTTTCTATAGTTGAGTATCTTATCTTGTTTAGGGGATGGTCTCCCCGGCGTGTTTTTCATTTTACGACGAATGTGGATTATATATCCCTCGTCAACGTTTTCCTCAAACGATGACATATTCCACTTGTCGTCATCTAGGTATAGGGAAGGATCTTCTTTTAGATCTGCACGTACTGCGAGACGGTGCATGATGCCCTCGTCTTCGTAGTTGTTATGAAACTGTTTGATCTCATGTTCATGTATCTGCTCACGGAGTTTGATTCTGATATCTTTCTCCAACCGGTAGATTGAACCACCCCAGTATGGATATCGTTCGTCTCCTAACAGAGGGAATCGATTGGCCAGTTTCTTTCTCAGGGATGGTTGGATACCATAGTGTCTACCAATACCAGTATCATCTGTAAAGATGTTCTTGGTCAATCCCTTGCGAGTAAACATGTCAATGTCCATCATGACCACGATATCATAACCATCCCACTTAGGTGACAACATATGCATCTTCTGACAGGGCGCACTCAGTCCACTACGAAAGACATCACCCGTGACTAACTCATAGTCTGCACCACAGAACTCTGCATATGCTTTGATAGACTTCTGAGACTTCTTCTCTAACTCACCCATTGGGCCAGTCCAGTGTTGTAGTATTATATTTCTCATGTCTTTCCCTTCAGGAAGTATTCAAGATCTTCTGGTGTACCCAGACCCCACATACCATTTGCGGTGTGAGTGCGTATCTCTTTACAGTCTGCAATTGCTTCATTGAACACAGGACACACATAGAACTCACCATTGACTCTTATGTCCTTTTCGATCATCTGTTCTGCATACTTTACAAAATCAGATCCGCGTTTCCAGTAATAGTATCCCACCGTGGCATTGTCACTGATAGGGTTCTTCTCTGCAACCTCAGTCACAAAGTTATTTTCATCTATCTTCGCAAACGACCACTTGGGGTGTGTTGCTTTAAATGTTACTATACCACCATCTGCACCAGTCTCTTGCATCTCATACATGAACTGTGTAGGATTCCAGTCGACCCATTGGTCACTGTTCGCAAAGAACAAAGGCGAATCGTTATCTATATGATCCTTAGCGAATAAGGCAGTACATGCAGCACCTTGTGTCATTCTATCTACTTCTACTATTGTACAGTTTGGCGCGATCAATGGCAACATATTTTCGAGATGAAAACGTTCACGATGTTCTCTCTGTACAACAAAGATGAAGTTTGCGTCCAGTCCTAGGTTCTCCACCACTACTTGTATCATGGGTTTACCGTTGACATCGATCAGGGGTTTAGGAAAAGTGTACCCTGCTTGTTGAAAGCGAGAACCTGCACCCGCCATAGGTATTAAAACGTTGAGTTTCTCATCTTTCCATTTGTTATTCATAGGGTTCGCCAATCTCTGTAGTTTAGGTAGTATGTTTTCTTTGGTCACTTCGGTAGGGTTTGCAACACGTATGCAAGATGCACCGGATCTCTTTGCCGCCAACAAACCAGGCGGGGAGTCTTCAATGATAACCGTTTCTTCGGGCAGAAATCCGTACATGGACATTGCTGTCCAATACATCTCGGGGTGTGGTTTGGAGTTTTTAACGTGGTTGTTTGACAGGACAATTTTGCAGTAGTCTAACAAACCTGTCTTCTCTAACGCAGAGTATACAGTTGGTTTTATTGAGTTAGAACACACACCGATTGTGTATCCTAGTTCAACAAGTTCTTGCATAAGTTCTATTGCAGAGTGGTTTACAGGTACACTGTCCAGTTCTTTTACTGTAAGTTTCTGTTTATTTCGGAATATATCTTCGTGTAACTGGGAAGGTAGACCCTTTAGTTCAGTTAGTAATTCTAACTTCTCTAAGGTCTTTCTGCCATCATATATGTTTCGATGTTCTTCGGGGGTGATCGCATAGTCTTCACCGAGCGCATAGTTTAACGCTCTGTAGTGAATGTCTTTTGCGTCAATTAACACCCCGTCTAGATCGAAAAGGATTAGTTTTGTATTCATAAGTATAATCTACAATCATCACGTCACTGTTATATAGATGCATTATAACCCGCAAGCTTCCATAATCTCATGTTGTCCACCGACATATACCCAGTTCCCACCATCGTCATCATGAGTAAATAATTGCGGTGTCATCCGCATATTAGATACCTTTGCACGAGCATGTTCATGTCCCGGCGGGAGTTCATATTGACCAATATAATTTGGGTCTTGAGTCTCCGCGAGAAGCACCAGATCTTGTTGTTTTTCAAGAGTGAGGTGTTCGATGTCAACCACTTCAATCGAGTCTTCTGATCCTGCAAGAAGATAGTTTTCTATCGATTCTTGGCACCCGTTACAGTATACACATTGTCCTTCACCAATACGTACTAAGTAATAGTTCATTATACGTAGTAACTCCTTATTGCTAAACCGGAATAAACTCCCTCACTACAATAGATTGTAGGTAGATTGAGGTCGACACAGTAATATCCAGCTTGGTTAAACACATCTTCCCATTCATCTCGTGTCATTCTGATTCTATGAGTGGGGTCTTTTTTAGAACATTCCAAAACATAATCTTCTCCCTCTTCTGCACAGATAGGCATTCGGAACACTATGGTTTCGGTCTCTAAAGTATTGAGTAAGTCTAATACCTGATCCATGTTCATATGTTCCAATACATCTAATGCAAAGGTAAGACCATATTCTTTATCGGGGTCGATAGAGTTACTTACGTCCAGTCCCTTTTCCCTACACTGACTTAACGCCCATTCACTGATATCAACACCACTTACATCCTCGTAACCTTCGTTCTCCATTGCTTCGATCACGAAACCAACTGCACAACCAAAGTCCAATACAGGGCCTTTGTTGAGTCCAATCTTCTTCAACAGATCATTGATGTCTGCTGCGAGTCTTTTGTAACGACCTCCTCGTTGGAGAAAATCGATATAGTTAACTGTACTGTAATACGCTTCACCGAAATCTGAGTCTTTCATCATGCAAAGTTCCTATCATCTTCATCCATTCTTTGTGCAACAGTATGAAGAAGTTTGTTGTTGTTAAAATAAAAACAGTTGGGACATGCTTCCTTCCAACCACCATTTCCTGCGCCTCTTATGGTATACGGTACACCTGTTTTTGCGTATTGTATATTACAAGTATTCCATATTTCTAACACATTGTCAATAGATCCAAGAGAAAAGTCTAGGTCATATGTTCGTTTTTCAAGCACGTGACTTGTGCACACATATACCTGATAGTCTCCACCATCGGGGTGTGGCGCAATGTACGGACGTGTAAGACCCACATAACAACCATCTGCGTATGGTACTGCATTGTCCCAGATGTCCTTGATAAAGAACTTGTTGTCCACGTCGATCTGTTTAACAACCTCTTTCCACTGATTCTGTACTTCTACCTGTGCACCATCGATCAGTGCATTACCTGCAAGACGACAGAACTTGATCTCTGGATTGAGTTCAATCAACCTCGCAATCTTCTTGATCGACTCTACGGTTGTACCTTCATAGGCTTTGTTTGTGCGTGACAACTCAGCAGGGACACCGTTGGTGCCGTCATAGATGATGTACGATAGTCCAATCTTATCTTTTGGAAACGAACCAAAGTCGTAATCTTCTGGTTCACATTTCTCATCTAACTTAATCAGACTGACCCTTATCCATTTGAGGTGGGGGTAGACTTCCGGTCTTAGGTGTCGTTCTAGTTTCTCACTATTGGTGATGATACCTACATCGAACCCATACTTAGCGGCAAGGAGAACTACATCGTTGATGTTCTTCTTTGCGACCTTGTCACGGTACAACATAGGATTACCGCCACCGGTGATCTCTATTGCTTTTGCACCTAACTTAGAGAAATCCTCAAACAACTTCTCGATCTTCTCAAATGGAATATAACTCTTGAGTGGACGAGCAGCAACAGAACAGAACGGACAATCGCTGTCACAAATCTCACACAAACATAGTTGTATGTTGATCGGTTTAAACGTGTCTTCGTACTGAATGGAGTACAATACATCTGTGTGTTGCAGATACTTGTCGCCCCATGTTGCGTACTTTTGTGTCTTCTCTTCGTAACTTTGACTCATATCAATTCCATAAGTTGCTCGACGTTTTCTCCTTTATCCGGTAACAAGTCCTTCAAAAAGAAATGTACAAAATGACACGTCGAAATGTCATTGTTTGCGGTAAATAATCCGTTCCACTTTTGATCCAAATGCTTAACAGGTATCTTGTATTTCTTTAAGAAGAAGTTAAGTAGTGTTTGATCAGTAGACCATTTCCATGGCCCTTTACCATTGACAAAGTCCATAAACTCATATCGTTGAATAAACTCGGTTGGCGTCTGACTATTTAGGTAGGGACGGAACAGGGATGAGTTGATCAGGATCAAACCCATATTAAAAAACTCAAATCCACGATCCGTAGGTTTGAAATCAACCTTATTGCACTGCAACGAAGAGTATTGCATATGACTATAATTTCTGATTTTATCGACATATCTTTGATTTATGTTCATCTCACGTTCACTTACAGCACCAAATGCATGTTCGGTACCAAAGTCATCAAAGATGTTAGGTGTGTAATCGCGGATAAAAATGTCTGCATCGATGATCGCGATCTGATCAAACGCATTAATATAAGTGAATGCGTTCTCTTTCTCGTAGATAGGTAAGTACCCACCGTGTTTCTTCCACGAGTCTTCTGATCTGTTACTCTGAAAGGGATCTGGACGAATGTTTACTATAGGTGTAGTCTGAACCATATGAGTAAACCCATGTTTCTTACAGTACTCCGCAACACTGTCTATACAATGTCTATACAGTTTCGAGTTCTTCGCTTTGCCTAGGCAAACTTGATATACTAGTCTCTTCACTTTTTCTTATGCTCTATTGTTGTCCCTATGGATCTATTCTGTATTTGATAGACATGATCTGTTTCAAATACACCCTGTTTACTACAATACCCGTGTATAGTACCATCCGAGTTCCATGTGATGTTACTTATACTCTTCACATCATTCACCATTTTTGTTGCAACTTCTGGTGTCAGGTAGTATGCAAGACCCGGCAGATTACGTTTACTTTTACCCGTATGACCTAAACAAACCATATCGTTTTGATCCCATACACGATCAGGTATAGGTTTTACCAATAACGCATCATGTTCTATGATTATGATTGATTTCTTTCTTGCCTTTGCCCACAACTCTACGTGACTATACCATACTGCCTTTTCTGTCGGTGTGAACTCTATTGTATCACGTTTCTTACCAAAATGCAAGTATCCTTTATCCTCCATTGTTTCTGGAGTGATTGCGTTAAAGAACTTGAGGTTATATCCATTCCATGACTCCTCTACTCTCCCACGATAATACATCGATTGTGGAGAAGAAGACATTTGGATCATCCATACATCAGGTCTCATTCTGATAGTCACGCAAATTGAACTCAGTACCATGCATCTTCATAAGATCTCTCTCGTGATTTGTGTAGACCAACACCTCTGGATCGTCTATGAGGAAATCACATGACTTACAGAAATCAGGATAATCACCAGAAGTGTGTTGATCTCGTAGTTTAGAATATTCCTCTCCATAGAAGATGGATTTGATGTCTGTGTCTTCGGTGTGTCCTAGGACTGCTTCCTCATCTCTACCAAGTACTTGACAACACGGATGGACAGCACCCTTCTTGCCTTCCAATCCACCTGCACGTATTACTACGTCTGGAGAGAATGGTCTTCCGCAAGTCTTCACTGCTCCTTTACGTACACCAGACTCAGAGATGTCAGTGACACCTGACCAGTTGTGCATCTTCCATATTTCTGTTTTGACATCGAGTTCGTCAACAATGCGTTTGTAATGGTCTAACTCAAAGTCTATGTTGTCGTTGTCTGTGATTAGATGATAGGTAGACACAACGCACTCACTGTTCGTCTCTTTGACATAATCCCGCATTGCTTTCACTTTGGCCCATGTGTTATCAAAGTTACCTGCGATTCGGTTGTACATCCACTTGTCATATGCTTCGACATCATATCCAATCCAAGAGAATCGATAGAAGTCTAACCCTGCATCTACACAGTCACGCATGAACTTCCCTTCCATACGATAACCATTCGAGAAGATAAATGCTTTCGCACCATACTTCTTAACGATCTCGATGTACTTGGGTAGATTACGATTGAGTGTTGCCTCACCAGAACCATCCAGATTGACAACACGTAGACCATACTGTGCACAGTCTGCTACATTGTCCTCGAACTCTTGGAGCGACATCTTCTTGAGGAAACCTTTGTGTCGTCCACCGGTTCGTACGTCTTGAGGGCACATAGAACACGAATAGTTACAACCACCATTCACTTCAATCACTGCACGATCAATTTTAAAAGTCATCTATTTTATCCATTAGTTGTTTCTTATAACGTCTTGCACGACCCTCTAGATGTTTCTCGTTCTGGGGTAATCTATATAGGTAATCCCAAAAACAGTTATCAGGATCATGTGGTTTACTGAAGTGAACACCCTGTGGTGAATGTACCTTTGCAATACTACTACCACCCAATGTGATAACAGGTTTACAAAAGTTACGTGCAATGTACTGCCACATCCCATCATAGAAGATGCAGAACTTAGAAGTACTTATATGGTATATTGCCTCACGCACGGGCGTACGGTAGGACAACTCAACGAGTTCGTATCCTTTGAGTTCAAGAAACATGATGATCCTTTCCCATTCTTTCACAGAGAAAGTCATCTTCCACTTCTTACCACCCGAAGGTATCTCTCGATTGAAGGTTGGTCTCCAGAACACTACTTTGTTCTGAGAACGTTGGAATAACTCTTTACGGAATAACCAGTGATGGAAGGTGAGTACCTTTTGCGGATGTCTTTGGTGACCGAATCCACGCCACCTGAGTTTCCTTATCTCCATGTCTGTCGAGTTAAAGATATGGTTTACGGTAACGTTGTGCGAGTTGTGGTACATCCCTTCAAGAATGTTAGAACGCTCGATGATGGTTTCTGGGTCTTCATAATGGTAGACATAGTCCTCATCATGTTCCCAGAAAACATTCATCTTAATTGGATGGTCGTACATCTTAGACAATGCGTGTGCTGCATTGAGACCATACAATATATCCCCGACACCGATTGTACCGCGCCAGTCTATCTCGTAATCCTCATTAACCCGTATAGGTTGACCCGAGATAGGTTCACGATACACTTCGTTCATAACTATTTCACTCTTACAGTTCCATCATCCCATGTATCAGCAACTACTCGTCGTGGTTTCTCGTGTTTTACCGCAACATTCATACTTTGATACTGTTTCTTGTGACGATCTTTCTTCTTGTTTCGGGGGTCAAAGCGGCTGTACTTCGCCATGATTGAATCGTTAAACCTCTTCTAAAGTTACCATTAACCGTTCAGCTCTGTTAGTGACCTGACGATGCCAAAGACTATCTCTACCTTCTACTCCAGCACGTTTCCAATCACCTTCAGCAATTGCGGAGTTGAAGTTCTTGAACTTACTGAGACGGGTTCGTCCCATGTTAAACATCATATTGACAAGTACACCTTGTACTCCGTCTGGTAACGAATCAAAGTCGCCCTGTCCGTATAAAGCATGACACTCGCTGATTGCTGTATTGAGGTCGTTGTCAAAACATTCTGCGACTCTTTCTTCACTGATTGGGGTTCCGACCGGTTGTCCATGCTCGGGATCTGATTCGAGGACGAGATGCCCGACACCAAAGGTTGGATACCCAAGATGGTCGTTATAGATTGCATATTCTACTCCTTCGTCTACTTTTAATGTTTCAAAAACTTCTTGCCTATTCACTTCTAATCTCCTTGATAAATTGATTGTAGTAGATCTTCAAACTGTTCTACTTTCGCTAGTCTATTGGGCCAGAGGATGTAGTCTTTCTCTGGATTCTTTTTGAGGTTGTTTAATAATGGGGTTACTGCATTGAACAACTTGTCCAAACGGTCTTGTGTATCAGACACAGCCTCTCGTTCGGTGGTGACGACTTCTAGTTCGTCTTCTGTTACCGCAGTAAATCCGAAGTCAAATATATCGGACATTGCGTTTCTCCTCTAATTGGTTCATGCGATTCCCATGTGTTCCTTAGTCATTATATAGTCTCTTACTAGACCACTCCGGACTATATCTTCCCAACAGAAGTTGATTGTTTCGAAGTGTTTCATCTGTTCCAATATCTCTAAGAACGTACTGATACCCTTCTTATCCCTATCTGTCTTAAAGTCTGACTGTCTACCGTCACCACAAAAGATAACTTTGCAGTTGTTTCCTATACGTGTAATCACTGAATCGAGTTCATGAAAGTTTAAGTTTTGCATCTCATCTACTAACACAATCGTGTCGTCAAATGTGATACCTCTTATATAAGATGTTGATTCGAACTCAATGTATTTATTATGAACTAACTTCTCATATGCACGATCATCTTCAAAAAGATCTGCCGCAACCGCACGATAAGGGCCTGTGAACGCTTGTAGTTTCTCTTCAATAGTGCCTGGCAGAAATCCTACCTCTCTAGTGGGTACTGCTGATCGAATTATATGTAACGATTGGTATGGAGTACCCTTATCAAGGATCTCCACTAGTGCAAAGTACATTGCAAGGAATGTTTTACCTGTACCCGCAGTACCTACCATTGCAAGATTATTACCTGAGTTGTACGCTTCGAATGCCTCTTGTTGTCTTTGTGTCACTGGTTCAATAGTGCGTAGTTGTTCCATGCGTATGTTCATGGATTCAGAATGCTGTTTTTTCAAAGTCCGATTTACCACCCTCGAATTATGTTGTACATTATTAGATACGCACAGAAAAGATTAGACAATACAATGAACGTCCTTATATAGGATATTAGGTTTTCGTTGTTTGGGTCGTACCCATCTTCTTCATCAAACGATCCTAAAGCATGTTTCCAGATTTTCCAAAACTTAGTCATGAATGGTGTTCTTAACGTACCTGCTCTGGTTCGATTTGATTTGTTTGAGTTTGTCTTTCCAGTCACTACTGGTCTTACTGAGTACAGATCCTACTCCAGTAACCATTTTCGGTGCGGAATTGATTTGATTAGCCCATTCTCCGGACTCGACCATCTCGGTCATTTTTGATATGGAGATAATCATTTCAGTGACCTCTCCAGTTTTGATGTTTTGCATGTCGTATGTCGGCATAATAATATTGTCCAGTACGTAAAACAGGCCCCTAATAAAGAGGCCCGTGTTAGATACGGATCACCCCCTTAGTCGAGATTCAGCGTGTTGAATTGCAGTCTCTAAAAACGTTTGACGTTTCGCGACTTTGTATGCAATGTCTGCTTTCCCTTTTTTGTTTAGTTTATGAATGTAATGTCCCAACTCTCGCGAGTCTTTTCTAAGTCTTTCTAGTTGATTTGAGTTTCCAACCATACTCTCTCCTTCAGCTTAATTTATGGGGGGTCTATTCATGAATAAGTTCTGGAAATGCCTCCGTTACCAGTTTTTTAGTGATGCCTTTCATAGGCGGTTTCTTGTTTATCATAGTAACGATCAATTCTGCATCACGAGGGTGTATCGTTTCAACCATATCAAGGAACAATTTTTCTCTTTTGACGGATGTCAGTCGCTCGGACTCACGCAACCCTTTCACGAAGTATTTGAACTTCATATGTTCTCTTAGTAGGGTTGTGGGGGGACTTTCATCGGACGATGGGTTATATGGTACTGTTCCAGCGGGTAGGTTCCACTGAATGACGTTGTCAAAGGTACCACGTAATACATCTCTCAACGCATTACTCTGTTCGTTTTGTAGTATAGATACTTTATCTTTTCTACTTTTGGCTTTAGTTACTTTATCTAAAGTTTCGTACACTTGGTACTTTATTGCTGTTATTGCCATAATCTTATTAATCCTAAAAGGTGTTGAAGCTCATTATACAGTTATATAGTTGCCGTGTCAAGCA